>UMGW01026094.1_pt1 | contig 31567 bp, 24 predicted proteins | sample 1965371 | NCBI WGS metagenome assembly UMGW01 (sample SAMEA4836082, study PRJEB28245) | human gut metagenome | biome: gut microbiome; material: fecal sample | place: Denmark | collected 2008
GGACAGGATAATAGTGGGCGAGTGCAGAGGTGCAGAGGCGCTTGATATGCTTCAGGCTATGAATACAGGACATGACGGCTCGTTGTCCACCGGCCATGCCAATTCACCACATGATATCATTTCAAGAATTGAGACTATGGTGCTTCAAGGTCAGGATTTCCCACTCAATGCGATACGGCAGCAGATAGCATCCGGAATAGATATCATTGTCCAGCTTGGCAGGCTGAGGGATAAAAGCAGGAGAGTCCTTGAGATATCAGAGGTGGATGGATTTATGGATGGTGAAATTGTGCTGCATACGCTGTATCGTTTTGAGGAAACCGCTGTTTTGGACAGTGGGAGGATACAGGGCTTTTTAAAGAAAGCAGGGACACTTTGTCACACCGACAAGCTTATGGCAGCAGGGCTTAGTGTATAGGCTGTTATGTGGCATTTAAAGTAAGAAAGGCTGTAGCTGTCAGTATAGGAATATATGTTACTGAACAGTTATGAAGGGTTTGATTATATGGATTACAGCAGATATTCCATGTCCACAAAGGATTTGGGGATTGTTTTCATAAAAAGTATGGCTGCCACAGTGATTATCGCATATTTGTTTTATGACAGTCCTATTGTTGTTATTGCTTTTCCGGCGGTGTTTGCGTATTGTGCAAAGCTGTGCAGGCAGGAGGGCGTCAGAAGACAAAAGAAAAAACTAAATGAAGAGTTTATGAATGTACTTAAGGTATTGAGCTCGAATATGCTGGCCGGATACTCTGTGGAGAATGCATGGCAGGAGGCTGAAAAAGAGATGGAGCTCATGTATGGGAATGATTCGCTTATGCTGTCTGAGATACAGGAGATGAACAGGCAGATAAAGATGAATCAGACATTTGAGGCGGTGCTGTCAGAATTTGCTCATAGAAGCGGTCTGGAGGATATAGTCAATTTTTCTGATATTTTCTCATTTGCAAAGAGAAGCGGCGGCAGATTTGTGGATATCATAGAGTCTACCACTTACAGGATGTGGACAAAGTATGATACCAACCGACAGATAGAGGTTGCGGTTTCTGCCAAAAGACTTGAGCAAAAGACTATGAACTATATTCCGATATTTCTTTTGGCATTTTTAAAGCTGTCTTCAAGAGATTATATGTCTGCACTATATGGAAACCTGATCGGGGTAATCTTTATGAGTACCTGCCTTTTAGCCTATGCAGGGGCAATTAAACTGGCAAAGAAATTTTTACAGGTAGGAATAGGCATATGACGGGAGGAAAGAGGCTTAGAATAGCAGCATTATTTGCTATAGTTTTAGTTTTTGCTTTTATCATGGACATGTCGTCAAATGCTATAACTGATAATACACTTATACGCAATGATACAGGTGATGGAGATGCAGTATATGACCTGGTGCTGAATGCGGATGGACTCGACGAGGATTACAGCTATCAGCTGAAGGTTAGGGAGGAGCAGCCTTCGGATAAACAGGCGAATGAGCTGTTTACACAGGCAAAAAAAGAGATAGACGACACCTTTTGTGAAGAGAACCAGAGTGTGGAACAGGTCAGAGGGCATGTGATTATGAAGGATGAATATGCATCGGGAGCTGTGGAGGCAGAGTGGACACTGAGTGACTATGATGTGGTTGATATTGATGGAGATGTGAACCAGGATGCATTTGAGGAGGCTGATGATGAACAGGGAAAGCTGATTAGTGCAAGTGTTGAGCTTTCCTGTGGCGAACACAGACAGCTGTATGATTTCTCATTTGTGGTATTTCCGGATGAACTGGACGCGGGCGAGCGTCTCATAAAGGGTATCAACAGACATATTGACAGTGAGATGTCAAAGACAGGCACTAAAAAGCTCACACTGCCGGATGAAGTAGATGGAGTAAAGCTTAGCTGGTCGCAGGAAAAAAGCAATACGGCAGCTAAAATAGCCATGCTTGAAGTTGTTGTTATAGTTCTTCTGGTGCTTGAGAAAAAGGAAAAAAAGAAGACGGCGCAGAAGGAGAGAAATATACAACTGCAGCTCGAATATCCGGAGATAGTTAGCAAAATGGCTGTTTTGATGGGTTCAGGAATGACTGTGGAGCAGGCATGGAATAGGATTACCGCCCGTTATCTTGATGAGCGGAAAAATAATGATAAGAATATTATGCCCGCTTACGAGGAAATGCTTGTGACGGAGAGAGAAATCTCAGATGGCGTGACAGGCAGAAAAGCATACGCAGGTTTTGCGGAAAGAGTAAAGCTGCCATGCTATCAGAAGCTTGTACGCATTATTTTACAGAGTATTCACAAAGGAAGTAAGGGGGTATGTGAAATGCTCGAGAAGGAATCGGAGGATGCATTTGATGAGAGGAGGCTTTTAGCCTTAAAGCTTGGTGAAGAGGCCGGCACCAAAATGCTTATGCCGATGATGATTATGATGGCTATAGTCATAGCAATAGTAATAGCACCCGCAATTATTGATTTTAAAATATAGAAAGGAAAAATTATGTTAGGATTTAAGAATTTTTTATTAGATGAGGATGGCGCAGGAGTAGTGGAAATGATACTGATAATTGTCGTGTTAATCGGTCTGGTGCTGATTTTTAAGAAGCAGCTTACAACACTTGTAAACAATATCTTTCAGACAATCTCAAGAGAGGCTGGTAAAGTGTGAAAGGCAGTATAACGGTATTTGCCACAATGCTTCTCATGCTGGTGTCACAGTTTCTGTTTACTGTACTGGAAGCCGGCAGGAATCTGACACTTACCAATATAGCATGCATGAATTCAGAGGCTGTAGCAGAGTCAGTTTTTGCACAGTATTGCAGACCATTGTGGGATGAATACCATCTGTTAGCGTATGACGCCGGAAGTGACGCAATGGGCAATGTGGATATCGAAAATGTCAAGTCGTATATGAAGCAGCTTACGACTGACAATTTTAAGATAAGCGATTCAGGAGCTTTTGCCGGGGGTACTATTGTAAACGGCACCAGTATGCTAAGGTTGTCAATGGATAAGCTCGAATCCATGAAATATGTGCTTATGACGGATGATGGTGGTGATGTGTATACAAATGCGGTTGTCTCATATATGAAGAAAAATATTGGTTATGAAACAGTCAAAAATCTTTACAGTCAGTATAGCTCATTGAATGAAAACAAGTCTGCGGGTGAGTATGATGACAGTAAAATAGATAGTGCGTTAAAAGCCTTAAAGGATAATGCAGCTCATGAAGGCGGAGGCAAAAGCATAGCGAGGTCGTCACCGCCAAGAGCTTACAGTGCTCCTTCATCGGTTTCGAAAGCAAAGCAGACGTCAGAAAGTAAGGCAGAAAGCACAGAAGGCGGTAATGCAATAGAAAATCCGCTGGTCAAGGTGCAGAAAGTAAAGGCATCAGGCATATTATCGCAGGTGGTTGATGAGAGCACGGTGTCAGGAAACAGTATTGATACATCAGCCAGAGTGTCCGGGCGAAGTCTGCATAAAGGAACAGGGGGCTGGTCCGAAAGTAGTGATGATTGGTATGCGAAAGTACTTATGCAGCAGTATATTCTGACATATATGAGCTGTTACACTGATACAAATCCCAATCATGCCCTTAACTATGAGGTGGAGTACATCATAGGAGGCAGAGCGAGTGATAAGGATAATCTGAAGATCGTTATAGCTGAAATACTGGCTCTGCGTTCGGCTGCCAATATGGCATACCTGGCAGGAAGCGCATCAAAGCAGGCACAGGCGATGGCTCTTGCTGCAATTATCGGTGGAATTACTCTGACACCGGAGGTAATTGAAGGGGTGGAAAAGGGAATTCTGGCGGCCTGGGCATTCTGTGAAAGTGTGCTGGATTTAAGGGCACTTTTGGATGGGGATAAGATTCCACTGATAAAAAGTGATACGTCATGGACATCGAGTCTGTATGGCATGACAAGCATGCTCACAGGGCAGGTGAAGGCAAAAAGCTCAAATGAAGGAATAGGCTACAAATCATATCTGGGTATGCTGCTTTTTACAAAGAGCATGAAAAATATAGCGTATCGCTCGATGGATGTGCAGGAGGCTACAGTGCGTATGACCGGTGCGCATGAAAGCTTTAGGATGGACAATGCAATCTGTGAGCTTAGTACAGATGTAAGCTACAAATATCATGGCATATTTTTATGCTTTGTGAATCTGTTAGATGGGGCAGATAACGAGTATACCATTAAAAATAAGGCAAAGTATTCCTATTATGGACGATGACGAAATAAGAAAGGCAGGTGTATGAAGGTGTCTTTTGTTAATAAAGTAAAGTTCCACATAAAAAAACTTTATAGAAAGGCCAAACTCCCAGGCGATGATAGTTCTCAAAAGATGCCCTCATGCACCTGCCTGAAAGCGTCATATACACTTGAGGCTGCGGTAATATTTCCGCTTGTAGCAGGCTTTTTTGTATTTATACTTTTTTTCTTCAGGGTGGTTCAGGTGGAGTCGCAGGTGAAGGCTGCTCTGTATTATTCATCCAGGATGAGTGCATTAGCGAGCAGTGCAAACGATTCGTCAGTTGTATCAGTGGCCACTGCAGAGGTACTATTCAGGAGCCAAATATCTGACTCGAAGCACATTGATACATACGTGAGTGGTGGAAAGTATGGAGTGTCACTGCTTGGGTCAAAGATGGATGGTGATGATGTTGCACTTAAGGCAAAGTACAAGGTTAAGCTTCCGGTGAGCTTTTTTGCGGTAGATGGAATATGGATAGAGGATTATAGTAACAGCAGAAAATGGACAGGCAAAAATCCCGGTGAAAAGACGGACCCATATGTATTTTACACTGACTATGGCAGTGTTTATCACCTGTCCGAGCAATGCAATTACCTGGATCTGAGCATAAAGAGCATCAAATGGTCACAGGTGGGGGCAAGCAGAAACAAAGATGGTAGGAAATACCACGCATGTTACTGTGCCGCGGATAAAAAAACAGAAGGTTCAACGGTATTTATAACAGATTATGGCATGAACTATCACGGAAAGCTTGGATGCAGTAAGCTTAAGCGGACAGTACACAAGGTGCATAAGTCTGAGGTAGATGGCAAAAATCTGTGCAGTAAATGTAAAGGAGAAGGAACATGATACAGCTTATCATTTTACTTGGAATAATCAGTATAATTGACTTTTCAACCAAAAAGATACCGGTAGTTGTATTGGTAGTAATGGGGATTGTAGGTATTGTAAGCTCTTTTTATGCGAAGCAGTCAATTATATCAGTGGCTGTTGCCCTGATTCCCGGTATAGTGCTTATGGCAGCTGCATTTCTTACAGGAGAGCAGATAGGCTATGGGGATGCAGCTGTTGTGACGCTTATGGGATTGTTTGTGACTGCTGACATAGTGTGCAGCACTATGGTGATGGGACTGACAATAGCGGGAACAATCTCAGTTATTTTAATTGCGTCAGGCAGGGCTGGAAGAAAGAAGCAGATTGCATTTACACCATTCCTACTGCTTGGATATGGACTGACGGAGGTGTTTATGTGACTGGAAATAAATTAAATGTAGATTTATCTTATGGACTAAAAGGCAGTTATACAGTGGAAGGTGCGATTATTATACCTATATTTATTGTTATGCTTGCGATAGCGATGAAGATGGGACTTGTGCTGTATAACGAAATGAAAGCAGACAGCTCTTATGAGTATGCTACTGATATGTGGCTGGTGGATGATTTCTATAATTATCAGGTTTTGAAAGAGGTTGTAAATGAATTCTAATGAAATAGTATATGAAAGAAAGATGACAGGCAGCTTTATGAAGCTGCGTTGTGACGAGGTGAAGCCGTTAGATGAAAAGATATTGTTGAAAAACAATATTCCGGGCTTTCTGAAGATGGAGAAGTGTTATGTGAATAATGAAGGGCAGTACTGGTATGATATATCCGGAGTTCAGTCTTTGGAAATGCGCTGCCAGTATAATGATATAAAGCTTGAGTTTCTTGAAAAGCTTGTGGTGAGTATCTGTAACAAGATGGAGCTTTTGGAGAATCATCTTGTTAGCACAGAATCTCTGGTGCTTGATCCTCAGCTAATACACATAAAAGGGGTAAATCAGGATGAGGAAATATATTTTACAGCATACCCGGCACAGATGAAAACCATTTGCAATACATTCCAACATTTGATGGAGTATATGCTCACAAAGCTTGATCATAGTGATGCTGAAGCGATACATATAGCATATGGCATATACGAGAAAACCATAAATGGCAATTACAGTATCGCTGATATTCGAAATGCCATAATCGAGGAGAGGCAGAAAAAGGTGGCAGAAAAGCCGGTGGAGGAGGTGATTGCGCCAATTTCACAGCCGCAGGTCAGAGCAGAGGAGCCGAAAGAGCAGATAAAGCCTACACTGTACGATAAGCTTCGGGTGTATCTGCTGGAGCAGCTGGATATCAGGCTGCCGGAGCGAAAGAAGCAGGCGTCAGTGATAGAAAAGCCTAAAAAACCGGACATAAACAGAAAATGGTTTAAAAAAGAAAAACGAAAAGAAAATCGTGAAAAGGTAGACGACACCATGCTTATACACCCAAGCCCAGAGGCTGCACCGGAGCCTGTACCGCGTCAGATACACCCCACAGTATGTCTGAGCGATTACAGGGAGCACCCACAGGGCATGCTTTTGTATGAGGGCATGGAAAACCGCAGTAATATAATAATAGACAAAGATTGTACGCGTATTGGTCAGGGCGATGAGGCCGATGCAGTAATAGGCAAGGATACAATAAGTCATTTTCATGCAGTTATAAACAGGGAAAACCAGGAATTTTATCTGGAGGATTTAAACTCCACAAATGGAACCTTTGTGAATAATGAGGTGCTTGCGTACAAGCAGAAGAAGCAGCTCAAGTCAAATGATATCATTAGATTTGCCGATGTTAAGTACCGGTTTGTATAATTGTTGCAAATAAGCTCCTTAAAATTTATAATAAGAAAAAAGTATTTAACAGGAAAATTAAGGAGACCCCACAGATTTGCAGAATATAAAAAGATTTGATGATAAACCATATATGACAATTGGCATAATAGTGGTAAATATAATAGTTTTTGTGCTGATGAGTTTATCTGGCAGCACACTTGATGCACAGTATATGGCTGCCCACGGAGCCATGTACCCTGAGTATATAAAGGATGGTCAGTATTGGAGGCTGCTCACTTCTATGTTTATGCATTTTGGATTGATGCATATACTTAACAATATGGTGGTTTTAGGCGCTGTCGGTCAGATAGTCGAGAAGGCTATGGGGCATGTGAAGCTTCTGATTACATTTCTTGTGTCAGGCATGTGTGGAAGTGTATTATCGTACATCGTTATGCTTTATAATAATGACTTTGCGGTATCGGCAGGCGCCTCCGGGGCGATATTTGGTCTGGTGGGAGCACTTGTGTGGATAGTTATAGCAAACAGAGGCTTTTATGAGGGCATCAGCAGACAGCAGGCTGTATTTATGGTTATACTGATGATATACTATGGAGTTTCAACGCAGGGAGTGGACAATTGGGCTCATGGAGGCGGACTCGCAGGCGGATTTGTTATTTCAATTGTTTTATATCGCAAAAAGAGATATAATAAATATAGTATCAACTAGAAATTAATTGTAAGAGAAGCTGCATGAAGATAAATATTTATTATGATGGAAGATGCATGCTTGATCAGATATTTCCGTTTTAATGGGCTTTTTGATTCTGAACAGTTACAAAATAATTATATATGAGGTGACAAAGATGAAAGATGACAACTGTATTTTCTGTAAACTGGCAAATGGGGATATCCCGACTAATTCAATCTACGAGGATGATGATTTCAAGGTAATACTCGATGCAAGTCCTGCTACAAAGGGACATGCACTTATCCTTCCAAAGCAGCATTATGCAAATATTTTCGAGATTGAGGATGAGACACTTGCCAAGGCAGCAAAGCTTGCAAAGAAGATTATGACACACGAGAAAGATGTGCTTGGCTGTGAAGGCTACAACCTGGTACAGAACAATGGAGAGGTGGCCGGTCAGACAGTATTCCATTTCCATATGCACCTGATTCCAAGATATGAGTCAGATGACAACAAAAATGTCATAGAGTGGAATCACAAGGAGTTCACTGATGATGAGATGAAGACAATCTGTGATGAGATGAGCATGTAATAGCTGCTAATAGTTACACTTTATTAAAAAACAAAAAGCCCGGATATGCAAATGTAGTTCATATCCGGGCTTTTTCTTTTTTATGATATGCAATGACGCTTTAAACAGACTCTGACCCTATGACGATTTCTTCACCTGAGAGTTAATCAAATCAATGATAGTAGCGATGGAATCCATCTGACCGCTTTTTGCCATGGCATCCTTATATTTATCTCTGTTGCCGTACACCTCTTTTACTGCGCTAAGCAGAGAATCCTTTGTGAGCTCCTCCTCCTCGATGACATATGAAAAGCCCTGCTTTTTGAAGGATTTTGCATTTAATACCTGGTCTCCGCGGCTGGCAGCAGCAGAAAGAGGAATCAGGATGTTTGGCTTGTGCAGAGCAAGTAGCTCGCAGATGGAGTTGGCTCCGGCTCTTGAAATAGCCATGTCAGCCAGAGCAAACATGTCGGTGAGCTCAGCATTGGCGTACTCAAACTGTGCATAGCCTGTGATTCCGGCAAGCTTGTTGTCCAGATTGCCCTTTCCGCAGAGGTGAATCACATAGAAATCCTTTAGTAGTTCAGGAAGAATCTCACGGACAGCTTCATTAACCTTTTTAGAGCCGAGGCTTCCTCCGATGATGAGGATGACAGGCTTATTGTGGTCAGGAAAATTACAAAGCTTTATGGCATTTTCGGCAACGCCGTTAAAAAGCTCGCGTCTGATAGGTGATCCGGTGAGCACAGCCTTGTCTGCAGGCAGATATTTCATGGTCTCAGGGAAATTGCAGCAGACCTTTTTGGCACCCTTTATGGCGATTTTATTGGCAAGTCCCGGGGTGATATCCGACTCGTGGATGATGGCAGGCACATGGCAGTGCTTTGCGGCAAGCACGACAGGTACGGAAACGAAGCCACCCTTAGAAAATACTACATCAGGCTTGAGTTTTTTCATGAGGCTTACAGCCTGACCGTAGCCCTTTAACACGCGGAACGGGTCTGTAAAGTTCTTCCAGTCAAAGTATCGGCGCAGCTTTCCTGATGAAATGCCGTGGTAAGGAATCTTTTGGGCTTCGATCAGCCCCTTCTCCATTCCGTTGACTGAGCCAATGTATTCGATATCGTATCCGGCCTCCTTAAGTGCCGGCATAAGAGCTATATTTGGAGTGACATGACCTGCAGTACCGCCGCCTGTCATAACTATTTTCTTCATATATATGTATCCTTTCTTGCATTCCTGTTTGTCTCATATTTATATTATACTCAACACAATAAAAGTCAATACCAAGTTACCGGTGAAAGTTTGCCCTGCAATACCAAACAAATGTCGAAACTTGCGACCGATAGGAACTGTTAAGTTCAAGTGAATTGGTTATAATAATCAATAGTACATCATCCTGCGTTATAGGTTAAGTTAAATTTTGAATGATGTATCGGAAAAAGAATAGTAGGGAGGACACATTAATATGGAATTATCAATGGACAATATGGACATCATAGCGGGAGGCATACTTGCGATAATGCTTGCACTTTTCATGCTGACAGTCATTGTGACCTTGATTGCACTCTCACACAGGATAAGACTTTTGAGCAACGAGATTTATAGAATAGAAAAACAGGTGAGCGACTACATAGACGAGCTGTCGAGAAGCGAAAGCGACAAGCTGGAGATAGAGCATAAGGTACATCAGGATGGGGTGATTTCATCGGTGCTTCAGGAGATTTTTCCATGAAATTTGACAAAATGCTATTACTGTGATATTATACCGATTGTAACAAAGTTGTAACAAATGCAACATAGGTGTAATAAACTTAACAAAAACAACATATACTACACCATATGGAGGATTATATGAAGCTAAACAAAAAAGTAATCGAGAGCATTACGGTCTGTGGATTGTGCGCTATGCTGACGGTTACCGCGGTTACTAACAGCGGACGCTCTGAGGTCAAAGCAGAGGATAAGGTGCTAGCAAACACTGGTTTAGAGCATACTGGTTATAATAGTTATGCTGGCGTAGCAGCGACTCTTTTTGATTATGAGAAGAGCCTCACAGCAGAGAATGCTGTTACAGTAGAAAAAGAAAATGTTGAGATGGTGGCAACAGCACAGGATGCACAGCAGGAGGCGCAGCCACAGCTCACACAGGAGCAGCAGGAATGGCAGACAAAGCTTATGCCAAACGTTGAAGAATCACTCAACGTAAGAGCACAGGCCGATGAACAGTCAGATATTGTTGGAAAATTATATAAAGGAAGTGTGGCAGACATCGTAGAAAACGATGGCACATGGGCTCACATCAAGTCAGGAAATGTAGACGGATACGTTAATGTTTCTTACTGTGTGACCGGAACTGACGCACTAAGCTATGCTTACGACAGATGCGGAGAAATTGCTACAGTAAATACAGACGGACTTCGTGTGAGAGAGGCAGCAGATACAAACAGCAAGGCCTTAGAGGTAGCTGACCAGGGCAAGACCTATCAGGTGGACCGCGCAGCACAGGCACAGGATGGCTGGATCGCAGTAGTCTGTGATTCACAGACAGGATATATCGCAGCAGATTATGCGACACGTTCCCTCAACACAAGAGTGGGTATCACAATTGAAGAGGAACAGGCTCAGATAGCTGCACAGAAAGAGGCTGAGAGAAAGGCCGCAGAAGAAAAGGCAGCAAAAGAAGCTGCAAAAGCAGCAAAGGAATCAAAGAAAACAGAGACCACACAGGGCGAGGCAGTAAGTGCAGGAGCAGATGACCTGACACTTCTTGCTGCAATTATCGAGTGTGAGGCAGGCGGAGAGAGCTATGAATGTCAGCTCGCAGTAGGAGCGGCAGTCATCAACAGAGTAAAGAGCAGCTCATATCCAAACAGCATCTCAGGTGTTATTTACCAGAAAGGCCAGTTTGGACCGGCATCATCAGGAAAGCTCGCAAGAAAGCTTAGCGGACGCATTTCTTCTTCATGCTACAGTGCAGCACAGGAGGCAATGTCCGGAGTGGACAACACAGGAGGATGTACATCCTTCAATGACCATGGCTCAGGAATATCAATCGGAAATATGAAGTTCAGATAACATACAGCCAATACAAAGAAATAACAAAGAGGCTGCAAATCAACAAAGCTTGTTGGTTTGCAGCCTCTTTAATTATTTGTACGGCGTGGTTTTACAGTCAGAGCGTCAATGCTTCAAACCTCTTGCAACATACCACAAAATAGAGTAAAATGACATCATTATAGCAACCTACAGATATAAATTATAGCAACCTGCATCTATAAACGATGCAAATAAAACCCAGGAGGCAAGAGCAATGCAGTTAAAGGGACGAAACTTTTTAAAACTTATGGATTACACTCCGGAAGAGATTACTTATCTGATTGACCTCTCACAGGAGCTGAAGGAAAAGAAGAAAAAAGGCATCAGACATGATGACCTCACAGGCAAGAATATAGCGCTGATTTTTGAAAAGACCAGTACCAGAACTCGCTGCTCTTTTGAGGTAGCGGCACATGACCTTGGAATGCATGTCACATACCTTGACCCGAGCGGTTCACAGATAGGTAAAAAGGAGAGCATCGCCGATACAGCGCGCGTGCTCGGCAGAATGTTTGACGGAATCGAGTACCGTGGATACGGACAGGAAATCGTGGAGGAGTTGGCTAAATACGCAGGCGTACCGGTATGGAACGGCCTGACAAATGAGTTCCACCCGACACAGATGATAGCAGATATGCTTACAATCCGTGAGCACCTCGGCAGACTCAAGGGCGTGAAATTTGTATACATGGGCGATGCAAGATACAACATGGGCAATTCACTCATGGTCACATGTGCAAAGCTTGGCATGGACTTCGTGGCATGCACAAACAAGAAATATTTCCCAAATGATGAGCTTGTAAAATACTGTAAGGACGTTGCAGAAACAACCGGCGCATCAATCACACTCACAGAGGATGTGGCAGAGGGCACAAAGGACGCAGATGTCATTTACACAGATGTGTGGGTATCAATGGGCGAGCCGGAAGAGGTATGGGCAGAGCGAATTAACGACTTAAAGCCATATCAGGTAAATGCAAAAGCATTTGAAAATGCAAAGGATAGCGCAATCTTTATGCACTGTCTGCCTGCATTCCATGATTTAAAGACCACTATCGGCAAGCAGGTCTATGAGAAGTTTGGACTGAGCGAGCTTGAGGTGACAGACGAGGTATTTGAGTCAGAGCGCTCAGTGGTATTTGATGAGGCAGAGAACCGTATGCACTCAATCAAGGCTATCATGCGTGCAACACTAGCGGACTAGTACGGCAAGCAATGACCGCAACAAAAGATTGACGGAAAGCTAAGGAATAAAGTATGAAGGAAGAAATACTTAGGCTTCTACGCAGCGCTGACGGCTATATTTCAGGGCAGGAGCTATGCAACCGGTTCGGAGTATCGCGCACAGCCGTGTGGAAGGCCATAAACCAGCTAAAGGAAGCCGGATATGAGATAGAGGCACAACAGAATAAGGGCTACAGGCTCATGGCAGCGCCGGATCTGATGACAGAGGCGGAGATAAAAAGCCTCATGCATACAGACTGGGTGGCAAAGGAAGTGCTGTATTTTGATACAATAGACTCCACCAACATCAAGGCTCAGGAGCTTGCCGAAAAAGGCTATCCGAGCGGCACCTTAGTTGTAGCGGACAAGCAGGAGTCAGGCAAGGGGCGCCGCGGCCGCAGCTGGGTATCGCCGTCCGGCACAGGTATTTTCATGACACTTATGATAAAGCCTGATATCAATCCAAACAATGCATCCATGCTCACGCTTGTGGCAGCGCTTGCTGTCGCAAAGGCAATAACAAGCGTTACCGGCGAGGAAGCCATGATAAAGTGGCCAAACGACATTGTGGTAAACAGCAAAAAGGTGTGCGGCATACTCACAGAGATGAATGCGCAGTTTGACTACATCAACAATATTGTTGTAGGTATCGGTATCAACGTGCATAATGAGAGCTTTCCGGAGGAAATCAGTCAGATGGCGAGCTCACTCATGATAGAAGCAGGTGGCAAAAGATTTCACCGTGCGCAGATAATCGCAGAGACCATGTCATACTTTGAGCAGTATTATGACACATTTTTAAAGACGCAGGATCTTTCAGCCCTCGTCAGGGAGTATGATGAGCTGTTGGTCAACAGGAACAAATCAGTAAGGGTACTGGATCCGAAGGAGCCGTTTGACGGAAAAGCGATGGGCATCACGCCTAAGGGCGAGCTGATCGTGGACACATGGGAATCGCGTAAGCTGGTTTCAAGCGGAGAAGTATCAGTGAGAGGAATATACGGATATGTCTAAAGAGGTAGTACTTTGCGTGTCAAACGCATATCAGAAAAAATATTATCTGAACGAGAATTTTAACGGACTTCCACAGACAATAAGGGACGAGCTCAAAATCATGTGCGTCCTGTATACAGAGGATGTGGGAGGCATACTGGAGCTGGTGTTTGATGAGGACGGAAACCTCGATTTCAGAACATCCTGCAAGGAAAACGACTTTTTTTATGATGAGATAGGAAGCGTGCTAAAGATAAAGCAGTACCGCAACGAGCGAAGAGAACTGCTCGAGTCGATAGAGACGTATTATCGCATAGTATTTTTGGGAGAAGGACTCGAGGAGGAATAACAGATGATCTTAGCACTGGACGTAGGAAATACAAACATAACATGCGGCGTGTTTGATGGTGACAGGATAAAAGCGAGCTTTAGAATTACAACCAAAATGCCACGTACATCGGATGAATACGGCATGCTTCTGAGTACTCTGCTTGAAAGAAATCAGGTAGGCATGGACGACATACATGATGCAATCATCTGCTCCGTCGTACCGAATATCATGCATTCACTGCAGAATGGCCTTATAAAATACTTCAATATCAGGCCGATAATCGTGGAAGCGGGCATCAAAACAGGCATCCGTATCGCCACACCAAATCCGCAGCAAATTGGCGCAGACCGTATAGTAGACGCCGTAGCTGCATATGAATTATATGGAGGACCTGTTTTGGTCATAGATTTTGGCACAGCAACCACCTACGATATGGTCGATGAAAATGGTACCTTTATGGGAGGAATCACAGCACCGGGCATACGTATCTCAGCCAAGGCACTCTGGGAGGATGCGGCAAAGCTTCCTGAGATAGAGATTAAAAAGCCTGATAATATCCTCGGAAAGGACACCATCACCAGCATGCAGGCGGGACTTGTGTATGGACAGATAGGACAGACAGAGTACATCATCAACAAGGTAAAGGAAGAAACAGGCATGTACGATGCAAAGGTTGTAGTGACCGGCGGACTCGGCAGAATAATATCCAATGAGACAGAAAACGTGGATGTATACGATCCGGATCTGACATTAAAGGGCATAAACCTCGTGTATCGCAAGCAGAACCGCAAGGGAGTGAAGTAATAGTATGGATATTCATCAGATACGAAAGCTTCAGATAGGAAGTGTGACACTCCCAAACAACCTGATATTGGGACCTATGGCAGGCGTGACAGACCTGCCATTTCGCTTATTGTGCAAGGAGCAGGGAGCCGGCCTTTTATGTATGGAAATGGTCAGCGCCAAGGCGATTTTGTACAAAAACAAAAATACAGAGTCGCTTCTTTCGATAGATGAAAGAGAAAAGCCTGTTTCACTCCAGATGTTTGGCTCGGACCCGCAGATAATGGCTCAGATAGCAAAGCAGATAGAGGAAAGACCGTTTGACATACTGGATATCAACATGGGCTGTCCGGTGCCCAAAATCGTAAACAACGGTGAGGGCTCAGCGCTCATGAAAAATCCAATTCTTGCAGGTCAGATTATAGAGAGTATAGTAAAAGCGATAGATAAGCCGGTCACCGTAAAAATACGAAAGGGCTTCGATGATGAACATATCAACGCAGTAGAGCTGGCACATGTGGCTGAAGAAAGCGGCGCAAGCGCAGTCGCAGTGCATGGCAGGACCAGAGAGCAGTACTACTCCGGCAAAGCCGACTGGGACATCATAAGGCAGGTAAAAGAGGCTGTCTCAATACCGGTCATAGGAAACGGAGACCTGCTTTGCGCAGAGGATGTCATAAAAATGCAGGAGCAGACAGGCTGCGACGGCTTTATGATAGCCAGGGGAGCGCAGGGCAATCCATGGATTTTCTCACAGATACTGCATTACTTTGAGACCGGCGAGCATCAGGAAAAGCCATCCTTTGAGGAAGTACGCCGGATGATACTGCGCCATGCACGCATGATGATAGAGTTCAAGGGCGAGTACACAGGGATACACGAGATGAGAAAGCACACAGCGTGGTATACGGCAGGATATCCGCATTCATCAAGGCTGCGCGCGGCGGTGAATACGGTGGAGAGCTTAGAACAGCTTGAGGAGCTTTTGTATAAAGAAAAGCTTCAAAATTGAAATCGGCCAAATCCTTGACAGCGTGGGGATTTTCAATTATAATACACGCGTTAAAATAGGCTTTAAATTTAGTATGTGAAACTTCCCACATTCAGTTTATCGAAGTTACCGGCATAGCATACAGTATATTCCTCAGAAAAATATGAAGTTAGCCACGGGTGCGAATCGCGGATAGAGGGTTTTTCTTTGCTACCGGGTTTCCGTTGCCGGGTGTTATGGGACTCCGTGGCAGTTCATATTTTTCTTCGGAACATGCTGTATACTTTCCGGTATTGAAGACCTTGGTGTGGGAAGTTAATATACTAAATGAGTACAATAAATATCAAAAATAAAAAAAGAAGATAGAAGGGTAAGAATCATGGATAACAAGAAAAATATTCTGACATATGCAGGTCTTAAGAAGCTCGAGGATGAGCTTGAGCAGTTAAAGGTTGTTAAGCGTAAAGAGGTTTCCCAGAAGATCAAGGAGGCTCGTGAGCAGGGTGATTTATCTGAGAATGCTGAGTATGATGCAGCTAAGGATGAGCAGCGCGATATCGAGGCTCGTATTGAGGAAATCGAGAAAATCCTCAAAAATGCAGAGGTTGTTGTTGAGGAGGAGGTTGACCTTGACAAGATTTCTATCGGATGTAAGATCCGCATCTTAGATTGTGAGTTTGATGAGGAGCTTGAGTACAAAATTGTTGGTTCAACAGAGGCAAACAGCTTAAAGGGCAAGATTTCAAACGAGTCACCTGTAGGTAAAGCTCTTCTTGGAAAGAAAGTCGGAGATACTGTAACTGTTGAGACTCAGGTAGGAGAGCTCACATACAAGGTACTCGAGATCCAGAGAGCAGAAGAGAACTAAAAGAGGTAAAAAATGGCAAATCAGAATAATAACAAGGGTGGACAGCAGCAGGACGTAAACCAGCTCCTTAAGGTCCGCCGTGAAAAATTACAGAATTTACAGGAAGCAGGAAAGGATCCCTTCCAGATTACAAAGTACAATGTCACTCATCACAGCAGTGATGTAAAGGAGCTTTACAATGCTCATGAGGCTGAGATTCTCGGTGACAGAAAGGCTCCGGATGTTGAGGGCTTGGATGACGCTGCAAAGAGAGAGGTAATCAACAACGATTACAACGAGAGAAGAGAAATCATGGATGCAAAGCCAATCGAGGTAAGCATCGCAGGACGTATGATGTTCAAGCGTGTCATGGGTAAGGCTTCTTTCTGCAATATTCAGGACTTAAAGGGCAATATCCAGGTATATGTGGCAAGGGACAATATCGGAGAAGACTCATACGCAGACTTCAAGAAATCAGACATCGGTGATATCTACGGTGTAAAGGGCTTCGCCTTCAGAACCAAGACAGGCGAAATCTCAATCCATGCAGAGGAGATAACACTCCTTTCAAAATCACTCCAGATCCTTCCTGAGAAGTTCCATGGACTGACAGACACAGACACCAGATACCGTCAGAGATATGTAGACCTTATCATGAATCAGGAGAGCAAAGAGGTATTTATCAAGCGCTCACAGATACTCAAGGAAATCCGTAACTTCCTTGCAGGTCGTGATTTCATGGAGGTTGAGACACCTATGCTTGTCTCAAACGCAGGTGGTGCCGCAGCAAGACCATTCGAGACACACTACAACGCATTGAACGAGGATGTAAAGCTTCGTATTTCCCTTGAGCTTTACTTAAAGAGACTCATCGTCGGAGGACTTGAGCGAGTATATGAGATCGGACGAGTTTTCCGTAACGAGGGCGTAGATACACGTCACAACCCTGAGTTCACACTTATGGAGCTTTATCAGGCATACACAGACTACGAGGGCATGATGGAGCTGACAGAGTCAATGTTCCGTTACCTCGCTGAGAAGGTATGCGGTTCGACAAAAATCTCATACAACGGCGTGGAAATCGACCTTGGAAAGCCATTCGCAAGAATGACAATGATAGACGCAATCAAGAAATACGCAGGCGTAGACTTCGACCAGGTACCTGATGATGCAGCCGCAAAGAAGCTTGCAGACGAGCATAATATCGAGTATGAGGAGCGTCACAAGAAGGGTGACATCGTAAACCTCTTCTTCGAGGAGTACTGTGAGAAAGAGCTTATCCAGCCAACATTTATCATGGATCACCCAATCGAGATATCACCTCTCACAAAGAAGAAGCCAAGCGATCCTACAAAGGTAGAGCGTTTCGAGCTGTTTTGTAATACATGGGAGATGTGTAACGCATACTCAGAGCTCAACGACCCAATCGACCAGCGTGAGCGTTTCGCAGCACAGGATGCCAACGCAGCAGCAGGCGATGACGAGGCAGAGCACACAGATGAGGACTTCCTCAATGCACTTGAAATCGGTATGCCGCCAACAGGTGGAATCGGATACGGAATCGATCGTCTTGTAATGCTTCTGACAGATAGCCAGGCAATCAGGGACGTATTACTGTTCCCGACAATGAAGAGCATTGGTGGCGTAAAGGATGAAAATGGCGTAAGTTCTAAGCCTTCAGAAGAGGTAAAAGCTGAGCCGGAGAAGATTGATTTCTCTAATGTAAAGATTGAACCTTTATTTGAGGAAGAAGTAGACTTTGATACATTCAGCAAGTCAGATTTCAGAGCTGTTAAGGTAAAAGAGTGTGTAGCAGTTCCTAAGTCAAAGAAATTATTACAGTTTACTTTAGATGACGGAACAGGCACAGACCGCATTATTTTAAGCGGAATCCATGCTTATTATGAGCCAGAAGAGCTTGTTGGAAAGACACTTATTGCCATCACAAATCTTCCACCAAGAAAGATGATGGGAATTGAATCTTGCGGTATGTTACTTTCAGCAGTAAACAATCTTAAGGATTCAGAGGATGAAGAACTTCATCTTCTTATGGTTGATAACCACATTCCAGCAGGTGCAAAGCTGTACTAAAAACGAGATGTACCTTATTGGTGGAAATTTGTAAAATTACAAAAATACGCCAATTTTACGCCAAACGATGCAGAATTATGATGGTCAATTTAAACTAAATGGACAGGAATATTTTTATAGAGCAAAGGATGACAGTGGAAGTTCAAAAATTACAAGGGATAATAATGAAGAACCTCATAAAGGTGAGTAATTCACGAATTGTAAATGTGATGGTGAAAAAAGTAATAGAAAAAGTTTGGCAAACAGTAAGTTGCTTGGCTTGAAAATAGTGATTTCGAATTGACATTATCACTTTGGTCATAAATGCATAGTTTATATATAAAACGGAGACGTAGAAAACAAGGTACAATCAGTTGTTGTATTGTGTCGATGGTAGGCGTATAATAGTTTAATAGATGTAGAACATTACTTAAAAGTACGATTAATGAATGATTTGAGTGATAATCCGAAAGAAGACGGGTATAATATAGTAAGGCTATTTCTGCAGTACCATCCAAATGCAGAGGCGGATATTCAGAGTAAAGCAGATAAATACTCATTTTGTTCGGATTTGGCAGAGAAGCATTTGGATGAGTATAAAGAGCCGAAGAAATTAGCTGTATGGAATATTGTTGAATTGTTCTCTTTTGGAAATTTTATGGAATTGTACGAATTGTATTACCAAATGTATCCATCATTCAACTATTCTGATTATTTAAAATCTATCAAGTTTATAAGAAATGCGGCAGCACATAATAATTGTATTCTAAGTACGCTAAGGAAACCTAATAGTCTTAAAAAGTTCAGTAAAACAAAAAAGCTGGCAAATATACTCGGAAAGATACCTGAATTTCGGGAGTTGGATAACAGGGATGCTATGATGAAAAATCCGGTTATTCATGACTTTGTAACATTACTTTTTGTGTATAACGATGTTATGAAGGTATCGGCAACAAAAAAAGCCAGAAATAGAAAAATGGAAGAAATTTGTCATCTATTTTGTGATGAGGATGGAAGAATAAAAATCCTAAGCATACAAATTTTTTGCAGTAGATGGTTGACAAGAGTGTTGGGAAAGAGTAGAATACCTTTCATAGAACAAAAATCGTTAGAGGTTTTTACTAGGGCGGTGCGTGCACTAAACTAGATTTGAGCTTATTGAATAAAAAGGTTCACTAGAGAATATTGTGTGTGTTCTGGTGAGCCTTTTTAGTATTTTACCATAATTATTAGTATTTTGAGTAATTGCATATGTTTACTGTAGGGGTAGCCGTGCTAGGCTATTTCCAAGCCGGAAGGCTCTGATTTTCCAAATAATGATTTTGGAGATTCAGGGCCTTTCTTCGTGCTGAAAAGCACGGCTACGGGTGCCTGCTGTCAACATATGAGAGAACTTTTGGTCAAGTTGGCCAAAGAAATCGCATAGACACAGGAGCTGTGGTATACTGTGTCTATGCGAATTTATAACAGTCTTAGGACAATGTATTGGAGGTAATGCAATGGAATTTGAACTGCTTGCAGATAGTATTAAGCAAATAAATGATAAAGCAAGTTCAGCAGCAAAAAGTGCTGTAAATCAGCTGTAAATCAGCTCATGACATTGCGCAATTGGGCGATTGGTTATTATATAGTTGAATACGAACAAGATGGCAGCGACAGAGCAGAATATGGTTCTCATCTTTTGAAAAATCTGGAAAAGCAAATTGATCAAAAAGGAATGAATTATACGCTTTTTAAGGCTTGTAGACAGTTTTATAAAGTATATCCTCAAATTGGTTCGACAGTGTCGAGCGAATTTAAATTACCAGATTTTGGAAAAAGTTCGACAGTGTCGAACGAATTTGTAACAGATCCAGATGTTTTAGTTAATAACTTATCTTTTTCACATATTCGAGAAATTATGGTATTAAATGATGCGTTTGAACGATTTTTTTACGAAACAGAGTGTATGAAATGCAACTGGAATGTAAGAAAACTCCGCAGACAGATAAAAACTAACCTTTATGTAAGAGCTGGTATCATAAAATACACATAACGATTCAGAACCCCATCTTGATTCCGCTTACGCTGCATCTCGATGTTGCTTCTCGCTATATGAAATTCCACAAAAATAGCTCATTCATGTAACCATGATTCGCAATTTTTCTTCCATTTCGCATGGCTCTGAATCGTCAAAAACTCGCAAATAATTTGAAAGCAGGGAGTTCTTTCATGAACATTACTTCAAAATACCGCTCTCTTTCGATTCAGGCACGGGCGGCAGCGGTAGCCAACGTAGTGCTGAACTTTATTTTTATCCGTATTTTCGGTTATGTTGCAGCCGGTTACACGACGCTGGCATGCTATATTCTGTATTCGGTTGGACACTAGGTGGTGAGCAAACGGATTCTGGTGGCAGAAGGCATTGAGGAAAACCTGATGGATGCCGGATTTCTGCTGGCATGTTCCGCATTTCTGATTGGAGTAAGCGTAATCTGCAATCTGCTGTTCCCATACAGGATCCTGCGGTATGCGATTCTGTTCGCAAGTGCAGGCCTGGTGTTCTGGAAACGGGAACTGTTGTTGAATACGATGGCAGACATCCGCAAAAAGTAAATCAAAAGAAGAAAGAAAAGGAAAATTTACATGAGTACCAGTATTTCAATAAAAGAATTAAAAGAACTCGATCCGTCGAGCTATCAGATCGTGGATATCCGCGACGCAGTAGAGATTTCCCACGGAGCCATTCCGGGGGCGCTTGCGATGAAGACAGAAGAAATTGAGACCAGCGATGCGATTGATCGGACGAAAAAGACGATCATCTGCTGCAGCCGTGGCCGGTTCAGTGTGGCAGCCGCAGAAGAAGCAGGACAGGAAAAAGAAGTTCATTCATGTACAGAAAAATAGAAGAAACGCCGGCGCGGAAGATTTTCAGCCATCTGGACACCTACAACCGGTATGAGAAAGGCATTCGTGAGATCCCGTTGGACTCGCTGATGCTGCTGGCAAAGACGTACGACTGCAGTCTCGATTACCTCGCAGGTATTTCCGACCAGCCGCGAAAATATGGAAAATAATGCCAGAAACCGTACCGTTTCTGAAAAAATACGGTTACAGGCAGCCTGAAAGAGAAAAGAGGCTGTCGCACGAATAGCAAATTTCGGCATCCCCAGTAGTAATTGAAAGGATCCCAGCATCATATCGAGCGATTCATCCGGTATAAGATCCCCTTTTCACTCAGGATATTTTCATAGGATTCCTGACGCTTCTCTAAGAAACTTTTGGAGATGTACAGACGTTTATTCCCTTTAGCACGGGAACATCGTTCTTTATACGGACAGCCTGTAGGTACTCTTGGTTCAGTAGGGTGACCGCCTCCTGTATTTTCAGAAACATATTTTCTTCCCATTCGTTCCAAGCGACGTACCATCTGATAAAACAGGGCTTCGCAGGTGTCTGCCAAAAATCCAGTACGGAACCTTGCAATCGTGCTGTGATCCGGTGCTTTCTGACCAGCAAGCAGCTACATAAAGTTAATATCACGTTTACAAGCGGTTTCAATCTTTCTGCAAGAATAAATATTTTGGGAATAAGCATAGGTCAGGATCTTGAACATGGTCTTTGGGTCCACTGCCGGATTTCTGCCTTTGGTAGAGTACGCCTGATACAGTAAACTGTAATCTAAATCCTCCAATTCGTGGCTCAGCAGTCGGACAGAATCATCATCAGGAACCAGACCTTCCAAATTTAATGGCAAAACCAGTTGATAAGGCTCGCCGAATTCGGTATAATTTTTATGGTATTTTATGTATTTGGTCATACTTAATTATACCATGGATTGCGGGCTCTTCGGAGTCCGTTTTCTGCTTTTGGACATAAAAATGGAGCTATTGCTCCATAGATGATTACTCATCTATTTTGCAACAGCCCACTTGACTTCTCTTAATTGTGCACATCACCTGAAGCATCTGATTGCAAAATTTCTACAGAATGGATTGCATGAGTAAGATATGCATCCGGTGCAATACAGGATTCAAACTCCCAAACGGTATCGTAAAAGGCCGAAAAAATTCGATTCAAACTAATTTTGTTCGGAATACAGATATTGTAATACGGTGTATTTCTCCTAAAACGCAAATAAGAAAACTCATCTGCAAAAAACAGTGTCGGTCTTGGGATATGCTGGTAATCAGACAGCAAACCATTCGGCAAAATCTTAATCTGAAGCGCATTTGAAATTTCATGCAGATGTTTCATATGCTTAAAAAAATGAAGACGCTGTTCCGGCGAAAGCTGAATTCGATAACCATAGAAATCCAATTCGCCAGTAACTGTAAAATCTGTAAATACAGAAGCATAAATCAGTGCTCTTATCGGTGTAACAGCAAGTATCTGCGATACCAGAGAATGCATTTTTTGAAGTACAGGTCTGTATGTCTTTCCTATAAAAGAGCCATACTTATCAAGCAGCTCATTATGTAAATCAGTTGGAAGAAAATGTTCTGTAAAATGTCCAAGCAGACAAGAAGAATTCCGGGCAAACAGTGAATGCTCATATTCGTAAGTACGAATCATTTCAGGAATAGATGTCCGTCGAATAAGCAATGTTTCTTTGCTGCAAAGTAATTTTAATTTGTAATAAAGTTCCGTTGAAAGAGACGAATCTTCAATTGTTGTAACAGCAAGACAATGGTTCTGATCAACTAACATACCTGAAAGCGAATAAATATCTTTAATCGCAAAAACCATTTTTTTCTGTGCCTGTGTTCCGCAATAAAGATTAAAATCAATATTCGAAAGATTTGAAAGCAAATTCATCAGGAAACCAGCCGTATAAACCGGATTATCTGAAGACGATTCCAAATCAATCATTAAAGAAAAATGAACTCCTGGAAGCACAAGTCCTATGTCATTGTGCATGCTGTTAAATTCAGCAATTAAAAGCTGATAATTCGTGTCTACATTCAGAATATCTACCATAGCATAAATATTTAGCGACTGTACTTTACGGAGTGATGGATGTTTCATTTTAAAGATAAACTGATCCAGTGTAAGTTCCGGATAATATGAAATTTTAGTAGCCACTTTAGAACCAGTTGTTACCTGAAGTTCTTTTACATATGTATATTCAGATTCGAGATGATCGTAAATCGCTTTCTGAAGATTCGAAACGTCAGAAATTTGATATTCTTCTAAAAAAGTGTCCCGGTTATCATCAGTCAGAGCCTCAACAATACACTGGCTGATATTCTGCAAAATAATTTTGTGATTTTTTTCTGTTGGAAGTGATTTTCCACTAATCCATTTGCTTATATAAGATTCATCATACTGCACAGCTTTGGCAAGTACATAATTTTTTAAATTGGCCATAGATGTCAGATGCTCTAACAGAACACTGAATCTGTTTTTTTCTTTCATAATAATCAAAAGCCCCTCTCTTCTATTATAATTTTAGTGTACTGCATACAAAATAAGAAAACAAGAACATTTATACAAAAAATTTCCTATTGAATGAAATCCTGAAAAAAATGAATTAGTTGATTTGTTTGATTCAATATGCCAAATTCACCACTTCTATTGAAAAGGAAAAATATCCATGATAGAATACGAATCGTCATTATAAAACAAATAAATAATCGGAAAAGGAAGTAAATAATTATGGAAAATACAGGAGCAACATTAACTGGAAAAGCGAGCGTTGATAAACCATGGTTACAGTTTTATCCAGAAGCACTGCGCAACGTTGAAGTGCCAACAATAACTGTTGAAACGTTTTTAAGAGCAAAAAATCCAGACGAAAATAAAATTGCATTTGAATATTACGGAAACAAAATTACATGGAAAGAATTCTGGGGAGAAGTTGATAAAGCAGCAAAATCTTTAAAGATACTTGGATTTGGTGAAGGAAACAGAATTCCTGTATTTCTGCAAAGTGTTCCGGCACATTTTATCCTTCTGATCGCAGCAGAAAGAATCGGAGCTGCAATTATCTGCAGAGATGACATTCCAGAAGAATTATGTTTTGCAATCAGAAAATCAAAATCAGAGACAGCATTTGTCATGGATTATACATCAAAGTCAGATGAAGATCTGTTCCGTGCAACGACACCAATGAAGCGTGTAATTAAGGTTTCTCCATATGATTATGCAGATAGAAAATCTGTCCCGGACTATGTTGAAAAAGAAATTGCATCCAGATATACCGGTGCGATAGAGACAACAGAAGGAGATCTTACATGGGACGAGTTCCTGGCACTTGGGAAAGATTATACAGAAGACTATATGGCACAAGAAGATGTGAACAGACCAGTATTTGGCGCATATACAAGCGGATCCACAGGAATCTCTAAATTAGTTATTCATTCTTCTTCTAATATAGTAGCAACTGCATTCCAGATGTCCATCTTTATTCCGCCGTCAGATGTACCGGAAAAATGGTGGCTGCCAATCTTACCACCTGCACTGATTGCAGTAACTGTATCAATGGCAATCTTCCCATTGTCAGCAGGACTGATTATGGTACTTGATCCATTCTGTCCGCTGGAAGATATTGATATCGCATTTATGGAGCAGAAGCCAAACTTCTGGGCACTGATTCCAATGTTCTGTGAAATGCTTATGAAGAGTGACAGAATTCCGGAAGATTACGATATGTCTCATCTAAGAAGTATCGGAACCGGAGCTGAAGCAATGAACGAAAGGAAAACACAAGAAGTAGAAGCATTCTTCCATAAGCATAATGTTAAAGCAACTTTAAGTGCCGGATATGGTCAGAGTGAAGGATGTTCAAACTTTACACTTCCAAATCCGATGTTCCCGCTGGTAGACGGATGCGTTGGAATGCCAATGCCGGCAACAACTATGGCAGTATTCTCAGAGGATCTGGAAGAACTGAATTATGGAGAAATCGGAGAATTATGTATGACGGGTCCTGCTATGATGCTCCACTATGCGGGATGGAGAGGTGATGAACTTACTGAAAGAACACTGATCAATCATCCAGATGGGAACTGCTGGTTACATACGGGAGATAAAGCTTACATCAATGAACACGGAATTGTATACATTCTTGGACGTGGAACAACAAAGCGTTTCGGTGGCGGAGAACTTTACATGATGAGAATGGAGACAAAAGCAGTACGTGTAGCTGGTGTAGAAGATGGATTCTTCTGCTTTGTACCAGATCAGGATCATGAAGGATATTTCCTTCCATATTTCTTTGTAATCCTTGATGAAACAAAGAGTCTGGATGAAGTAAAAGCAGGTCTTGCAGATGCACTGGAAGAATATGAATATCCGGTAGACATCCGCGTAATCAAGGAAAGACCGTATTTCCACTTCAAGACAAACAGAAAAGAACTCACAGCAGCAATTCTTGAGGAACTGAACTAAAAAAGACTCCTCTGTCGCATCAATATGTAAATTCTATATAAATAAGTAAGAAAAAACTTGATGATTCCCCGTATTTTAACAAATCATAAGATACGGGGGAATTTCTTTATTACGTTTATACATGCCAGAAACCTGAAAACCAGACTTTTCGATGTGTTTTTGTGCTAAAAAACGTCAGTATGTCTTGAACAAAACAGTTAGCAGTGATATATTAAAGTAAATACCTAATTACTATATTATATGCAAAAATATATGCAAAATACGAATTACAGTAGCATATAATAGAGGGTGGAGTATAAATAAAATACAATGGAAATGAGGTGGGGGCAAACAAAAAACGTAATATGAATTATCTAATACAAACACGAAAGGAAGGGTAGACATTATGAAAAAGAGAAGTAAAATGCTTTTGAGTTTATTCCTCTCTACTATAATGGTATTCAGTGTAGTGCCTTCAACAGTTTTTGCAGAGCCTGCACATGAAGAAACACCAGCAGTGCAGGAAAATACTACAGAAGCCGTGCAGGATAACACCAATACAAATGAGGCAGAAGATCCAGCAACAGAAGATTCTGTGACAGAAGATGATGCAACAGAAGCAACTACTGATTCTTCAAACACAGATAATGATGCTGTGGCCCAGACAGATAATGATGAAAATAAAGTAACTATTTCAGGTATTACAATACAGACACCAGTCATCCAGTTCAAGGGTGCTAATGCAGCAGTAGCAGAAGCACTTACAAAAGATATAAAGATTGATGAAAGCGATCCGGCAATCCAGAGCCTGCGTGAAGCATTGGGGGATCTCGAAATGGTTGGCGGAGAAGCCGGCACAGAATCCAATGAATCTAATATCAGCACAGCAGACCTGTATGAAGCAGATGAACAGGCTGAAACCAAGAAGCTGACAGCAGACCAGATTAATACAGTTGTTGGTATGTATCAGCAGTATCTGAATCAGTGGTCAGCCAATGCTAATGTACTCGGTGTTCAGAATCCATTCTTTCTGGATTTCAACGATGATACAGATGGTCTTGGTATCCTTGGTGAGATGCTTGCCTTAGACGGCAAATCTGTTCAGGATGTCAGAGATGGCAAGGTGAGCTACGATGACCTGACAGGTATGATCTTTACTTTCACATATGGTGATAAGTTAGGTATTAAGTATTATGGTCCAGATGTAACAAATGCAAGAGATGAAGCTCTTGCTGCAGTTACAGCATCAGGTGCACAGACAAAGGCACAGAAGCTGCTTGTTCTGAATGACTGGTTGGCCCATAACAATACATTTGATATGTCCTACATCATGAACTCTGGTAAGGAATCAGATGATGACAAGCCGATGATTGCAAAGGATCCTCAGAAGCAGGAGCATGAGGATGAAGTTTACAATGAGATCTATAAGGTTTACGAACCACAGATCAAACAGAATTTCCATGATCAGATTTATGCAGGCATTGAGAAGGATTTGCTTGTAAAATTTTATAAAAAAGCTATTGCTCAGACTTTGGTGAAGGCTGGACAGTCTGAGGAAGATGCGAATGCATATGTAGAAGCTAATAAAGAAGCTATCGAGAAGGATCCGGAAGCATTTGTGAAAGAAAACCTTCCAGACGCAGCAGAACCATTGAAGCAGGAAGCAGATAAATTTATCAAAAATGCTGAAGAAAAAGGCGTTGAGGTTTCTGAAGGCGTTACGATGACTGTTGAGCAGCTTACTCAGCAGCAGTTAGATAGCGCTACGAATCAGGCTGCAACCGGTATGACAACTGGTGTCATCAACTATTGGGAAGGTACTCAGTTTGGTGCATTCGGTATGGGTACATCTGTATGTCTGGGTTACTCCAGAGCTTTTTCATATCTTGTGCAGTGCCTGGATAAAGATATTTATCTTAAAGATCCAAGTAAAGGTTATGACAGCAAGAAAACTGTTACAGCAGATGATGGTACAACTTCAGAAGTATGTGATAACTGGAAGACAGCCAAAGAACTGTACTATGGTTCAGATGGTAAGACACTGGATATCAATGCAGGCTACACAGTTGACCTTGTAAGAATTTCCTTCCAGTCCAACGTTACAATGTATGGCGAAGAACAGGAAGACTTCGGTTCCGACCATTACTGGAATGCAGTCAAGGTGGATGGTCAGTGGTACTATGTAGACCCTTGTTATACAGATGTCTACACAGAAGTTATGAGTCGTGACCGTGTCGAGACAGATGGTGATATGAACCATGTCTTCTTCCTGTTCAGCGATACAGATGCAAGAAAATTGTATCAGGGTAACTTTAGTGTTTTAAGATCACTTTATCAGAATGAAGCAACAGATACAACATATGAAAAAGCATGGATGGCTCGTGCAGCAAGTAATGTTTACTATGCAGATGGTTATGCTTACTATATGTATGATTCGACAGACCTGTTTGACAGAGTAAACAGTACAAGCATGAATCAGAGCCAGAAGGCTGCAGAGTACAAGATTGTTCGTCATAAACTGACAAATAAGGATACAGGCGATGGCGACAGCGATTATGAGACACTGATTAATTTCACAGACAAGGAAAACGACGATGATGACGATACATTTGTAAGCGTTCTGAACAAAGACGGTAAGATGGAGAAGAATGATCTTCTGACCAAACTGTATGCACAGTTTGTGGATGAACAGAGCATTTACCCATCCATCGGTCTGACAGCAGCACTGTATACAGATGGTAAGATTTACTTTAACGTATCCAACGATATCGTTTCCTACAATCCTGCAGACGGTGCAGTAGCCGTTGTGAAGGAATATAACACAGTATCTGCAAAACGTGATAATACAAAGTTGTTTGGCGGTATGGCGTTTACAACAACAGATGAAAAGAGTGCAGATTTCACTGTCACAAATCATCCAATCGCAGGTCTGACTGTGAAGGGTGACGAACTGGTTGTTTCAATCGGTACAAACTTCGCGTTCATTTCAGGTAAGAGCAAACTGCTTGACCATTCCAGCTACGGTTATGAATTCGAAGAGACAGATTACAATCCGACTTATACAAACTACAAGAAGTATCAGCAGTTCATGGGCAGTCAGAGCAATGATAATGACGAGTTCATGTGGTCTGCAAACTTTGTTGATACAGTTGATTTGAAGACTTTGACAGGTGATTCTCATAACTATAAGACAGTTTCTGTACCTGCAACATGCGGACGCAACGCATTTACAGAAGAACGTTGTTCTGACTGCGGCCTGATTAAAGACGGTACACGTGTTGAAGAAGAAGGTACAGCACACGAGCATCATTACATCAAGTTCCATGAAACATATTATACAAAAGATGATAATGGCAATTGGAATGAAGCAGACAACTATGTTTGCCCAGAGTGCGGTGCTTGTATTACAGAACCTGTTAAGTCCAAATATGAACAGGCTAATTCTACATACGAGAAAAGAAAAGCTATCTGGGATGAAGCTCAGAAGAACGCAGCAGAAGGACATGCTTACACAGCAACAGATGCTGAGTGGAGCGATGATCACACAAGCGTTACATTCCAGAATCTGAAATGTGAAACTTGTGCAAATCAGATCAATAAACTGGATTGTCTCCTTGAATCAGATGAAAATGCAACAAACAAAGCTAACAGAGATTCTATTGAGAAAACTCTTGCAGAAAAAGTAACTGCAACAGCTAAACTTGTTAGTCACACTGGTACATGTGATCAGGGTGTAACATCTACTTACAAAGCAACAGGTAAGACAGATGATGGTTACAGATATACTGCATCTGATAAGAAGACATCTGACGCAGGTCAGCACCAGTACACAGGTACATGGGCATGGGAACCAGTAAAAGATGACAACGGCAATGTAACTGGATATACAGCATCTGTAACAGGTGTTAAGTGTTCTGTATGTGATGATGAACCTAAAGCAGAGCAGATTACAGTTGCTGATGCAGTTAAAGATACAGAGAAATCTGTAGCTGCAACATGTACAGAAAAAGGTAAAGATGTCTATACAGCAACAGCAACAGTAAAGGATGCTGAAGGTAAGACAGAAATTGGTACATTAACAGATACATATGAAGTTGAATTGGCAGCCCTTGGCCATAAGTATGGTGCTCCTGTATGGAACTGGACAAAGGGTGAAAACAACACTTACACAGCAACAGCAACATTTACATGTGCAAATGATGAGAAACATGTAGAAACAGTTGATGCAAAAGTAACTGAGAAATCTGATGGCGCAACATGTACAGAGGCAGGTAAGATTACTTACACAGCTAAAGTTACATTTGAAGGCAAAGATTACACAGGTACTAAGACAGAAGAAGTAGCAGCTCTCGGTCATGACTACAAAGTCTCAGAAAAAGACGGATGGAAATGGACAGCTGATAAAGAAAAAGGATATACAGCTGTTGCAACATTCGTATGCAGCCGTTGTAAAGATTCTCATGACGTAACTGCAGATGTTGTTAAAGAAGACAAGAACAGTCAGATCATCTACACAGCAACTGCTAAATACACAGATGAAACTGGTAAGGAATTTACAGCTACAGCTACAAAGAGTACAAAAATGTCCGTATCTTACAAAGTTCACCGTCAGGATTATGACTGGGAAAAAGACTGGAAGAAAGACGGACAAACGTCTGGTACAGTTGGTGAAGCAAAAAGATTAGAGGCTATCGAGATCAAGTTACCAGGTGGTGTTTCTGGATCTATCGAATATCGTACACATATTCAGGACATCGGTTGGGAAAAGAACTGGAGTAAAGACGGAGAAAAATCCGGTACAGAAGGACAGTGTAAACGTCTGGAAGCAATCCAGATCAGACTGACTGGTGAAGTTGCAGAGAATTATGACGTATACTACAGCGTACATGCCGAGAACTTCGGATGGCTCGGATGGGCTAAGAATGGCGAAGAAGCAGGAACAGCTGGTTACGGATACCGTCTTGAAGCAATCAGGATTCAGCTGGTTACCAAAGGGGACAAAGCACCAGAACTTATTGGTACTATCAAAGAAGCTATGAAAGCAAGACTGGTCGGATACCAGACACATGTACAGGACTATGGTACACAGGCATATGTATATGACGGTGCTATGGCAGGTACAGAAGGCGAGTGCAAACGTATGGAATCTATCCGTATGAAACTCCCGTCTTCAATGAACAGCTCAATCCAGTACAGATCTCACGTTCAGAATATTGGATGGGAGAAGAAATGGGCATCTAACGGATCATTATCCGGAACAACTGGACAGTGTAAACGTCTGGAAGCAATTCAGATCAAACTGTCTGGTGATGTAGCAGAGAACTATGATGTATACTACAGAGTTCATGCTCAGGATTATGGATGGCTTGCATGGGCTAAGAATGGAGAATCTTCAGGAACAGAAGGATACGCAAAACGTCTCGAGGCAATTGAGGTTCGTCTGGTTCCAAAGGGAACAACTCCAAACCTTCCAGCATCAGCAAATGAAAAAGCCTTCATCAAAAAATAATAACAAAGCTTAACTTGCAAGGGGCTGTCGGGAAATGAACCGCTCCCCGTCAAGTAGACAATTGAAAAAATATAAATTTTTCCTGCCAGTAGAAATTTATCTGCTGGCAGTTTTTATGCAGCTTGCAAGTAATTTTCGTGTTTTTCCATTGGCGTTAAAATTCCAAGATTCCTTTGCAAGAGTTTATTGTTGGTAAGCGTCCAATAAGAGGGTGTATCGAAATTTCTGGCTGTT
>UMGW01031149.1_pt1 | contig 31259 bp, 17 predicted proteins | sample 1965371 | NCBI WGS metagenome assembly UMGW01 (sample SAMEA4836082, study PRJEB28245) | human gut metagenome | biome: gut microbiome; material: fecal sample | place: Denmark | collected 2008
GGATTTTCTTCGGAATACATACGGCAAATGCCGTACTGATGATAGACAAGGTCACGAGCAGAACAGCTAAAGCGGCATGACATGAATTTACAGACAGGAGCAGAAGAGGTCATCAGACTTCTTCCGAAACGTCATGTCCAACAGATAGGATTATGTGAAAAAACACAGAAAAAGAGCAATAATAATGGCATATAAAGTGATTATACTCTATCGACTTTATATGCCATCTTATTTTTTAGGGACATTTACTGAATATCCCTACTTATTCATACACAAAGCGGTATTCATCATTGTAATAAGACGTAGACTCAGAAACACGATTTCCATGTTCATCCTCCTGGTATGAATACAAAGTACACTTGCCAGTAATTACATCCAGATAATTATCTTCCGTAAAGCTATATGCAAAAGGAGCCCATGTATCTTCATGTTTCACTTCCGGTTCTCCCGGTTCCGGCATATTATATCCCCAGTCCACAACATCTCTCGTTACCAGATTCTTACTACCTTTACCCATCATACGCAACATATAAAGCATAGACACCATGTCATCATATTCATAAGCATGACTGCCGAACAACGGACGAACCACTACATTAAAATCAAAGTAAGGCGTTACATTCGGATATTCAGTATATGCATAACTCATATAGCTTTCATCCGAGAATTCTCCCTCCGTCGACATCAGGTTGCCATTCTGCCAGTTCAATTGCAGAATAGACCTATCCGAAACACGTCCCATCCTGCCAGAAGATACTCCCGGATCGATTGCCACATTTCCATCTTCCTCATCCCCATCTTCATGGTCACCTGGATAATAGTCATAATCTTCTTGTATCTGCTGAAGATAACCGTCGGAATAAATAAACATCCACAATGTATGCTGCTCAGAAGAAGATTCCTTTTTCTTATACAACTGTGATACATAACCCTCTGAGTTCAATGTAATCACATACGATTCATCCGATTCATATCCGGAAAGTGTTTTCCGGTCAATCCACATCTGGTTTTCCTGATAGGTGAACTGATAGATTCTCTCTGTGAAATATCCCTGCGCATCGCCTTGGTAACTAATGGTTTTCAAGGCTGCCAGCTTTCCGTTCTCATTATAAGTGAGTTCCCCAATAGACTTAGTATAGCTGTCCGGATACAAGCTGCTTGAATTTGTAATCTCATAACGAACCAGACGCTTTTCTTTCGGGGCAGGAGTTTCTCCTGCTTCTGTAGTAGCTTTCTGCTCTACGGTAATGGTTATCACATCGTTACCACAGCGAATTTCGATGGTAGCCTTCCGGTCCTTTCCGGTCAGGTTCTCTATCAATGTCAAGGTTAAGGTATATTCACCAGGACCTCCGCTATAGGCACTCAATTCCAGCCATTCCACTTTTCCCGAAGCAGCCTTGGTTGAAGCTTCTGTCGCAACTTCTGTTACTGTGGCTGTCCAGTCGGACAAAGCTGTAAAACTGATTCCACCCTGATTCGTTACCTCATCGGCATAAACCACCTGAGTAGTTTGTGTGCCTTCTTTCAAAGTCAGATTTGTGGGAGTCTCATCCTTTTCACTACATCCTGAAACCAAGATTACTCCCCACAGACAAACAACTGACAATAAAAAACTTAACTTGTTTTTCATAATTCTCATTTTTGAATATTTTCTTTTACAAAGAAAAGTTTTTCATCTAAGGTATACATCACCGGAAACCGTGAATTCCTCCCTCGCAAACCACAAATTTGCCTTATCTATTCTTCCAAACTCCAGGACAAATTCTCTGTTTCACACTGTGAAATACAAAAACCACAGTGTGGGATATATATTTCACAGTGTGGGATACAAATCCCGCAGTGTGAAACAGAGAATAGACAAGCATATTTGAAAGAATATTTCAGGAGAAAAAGAAGAATAGTCCACCTACCCCGTGGAGTCTCCATCTTAAAAACAAAAAAAGGGGTATATGAACCTTGCAACAGTTCATATACCCCCATTTATAGAGATTGTGAATTACCGTCTGTAGTTTACCACACGTTCACACGGTTTTCAGGAGCTACATACAGCGGATCAGACGGTGTGATGTGGAAGGCATCGTACCAAGCCTGAATGTGAGGCAACGCTCCGTTTACACGCCATTTACCCAATGAGTGAGGATCTGACTTAGTGTACACACGAATCTGTTCGTCGCGGATATTACCAGCCCACAAAGTAGCATAAGCCAGGAAGAAACGCTGTTCCGGAGTGAAACCGTCGACTACGCCAAGCGGAGCATCCTTAGTTGCATTCTGGAAAGCCAGATAAGCTACGTTCAAACCTCCGTGATCGGCCAGGTTCTCACCCAGTGTCAGTTCACCGTTAGCCTGCAGGCCCGGCAATACTTCAATCTTGTTGAAGAAATCCACCATCACCTGTGCACGTTCCTTGAAACGGTCAGCATCACCCGGAGCCCACCAGTCGGTCAGGTTTCCGTCTTTGTCGAACTGACGGCCCTGGTCGTCGAATCCATGCGTCATTTCGTGACCGATTACTACACCGATGGCACCATAGTTGGCAGCATCGTCAGCTTCCATGTTGAAGAACGGCGGCTGAAGAATAGCAGCAGGGAAACAGATTTCGTTAGTTGACGGATTATAGTAGGCATTGACAGTCTGCGGAGTCATCAGCCATTCATCTTTGTCAACCGGCTTACCAATGCGGCTGTACATTTCATTGAATCCCCATTCTGAAGCACGGCATACGTTAGCCCAGTAAGAATCGTTCTTGATTTCCAGTTTAGAATAGTCTTTCCACTTGTCAGGATAACCTACTTTTACATGGAAGGTAGCCAACTTTTCGTGTGCTCTAATCTTGGTGCTGTCGCTCATCCATTCCTGTGCATCAATACGTTCACCCAGGGCAGTCTGCAGATTCTTCACCAACTTCACCATACGTTCTTTGGCAGCAGCAGGGAAGTATTTTTCCACATACATCTCGCCTACCAGCTCACCCAGCATACCGTTCACTGAGTTTACAGCACGTTTCCAGCGCGGCTGATTTACCTGGCGTCCTGACAAGACCTTGCCATAGAAATCGAAACGGGCAGCTACAAAGTCATCGCTCAGACAAGAAGCTGCTGCATCCAGCAGGTTGTATTCCAGATAAGATACATGTTTAGACAACGGAAGTGTATTCATCAGGCGAGCTACTTCCTGAATCGGCTCTACCTGTTCTACGTTCAGTTCTGCCGGAGCCTGAATACCCAAACCTTTCATATAGGCATCCCAGTCAATTCCGGCAATGGTCTTCTTCAGTTCATCGAAAGACATTTTGTGGTAGTTAGCTTCCGGGTCACGAAGTTCTGTTGCACTGCGTGAAACTTTAGCAATGGCAGTTTCGAGTTCCATCACATCAGCCACTTTCTGCTGTGCATCTGCTTCAGAGAAGCCAGCCAGCTGGAACAACTTGCCGATGTAAAGTTTATACTGTTCACGAATATTCTGAGTGATGCTGTCGGTATCCAGATAATATTCCTTTTCACCCAAGTTGATACCACCCTGTCCCATCTGGAAGATGTTGAGTGAGCTGTTCTTAGGGTCAGCATATACATAGCTGTGGAAATAGGTACCGATACCGATATGAGCCATTTCAGTCATCATCGGCACGATTTCACTCTTGTCTTTCATGCCGGCAATCTTGTCGAGCATAGCCTTCACCGGTTCTGCACCCTGCTTGTTCAAGGTTACGCTGTCCATAGCCATGTTATACAAGTCACCGATTTTCTGTGCGGCAGAACCAGCCTGATTATTTTTCTGCGCAGCCAGTCCTTCAATCAGTTCACGCAACTGCTTCTGGCTGTTTTCAAACAGTTCATCAAACGTGCCGTAACGAGAATATTCGGCAGTCAGCGGATGTGCATCGTTCCATCCTCCACATGCGTAACGGAAAAAGTCCGTACCGGCAGACACGGTAGTATCCATGTTTGCCAAATCAATGCCAGAAGTGCTTTTCGCTTCCTTCTGTCCAGCGCAGCTTGTCAGCATAGCAAATGCCAACGTAGCTACGGCTACATAATTCTTCTTGTTCATAAATGCGTTATTTTAATCAAGTCTCTCTTATTTATTTCATTTCTTCCAGTTCCGACAGCAGCAGTGTCCATTCCTCTTCTGCCTCCGCAATCTGTTTTTTCAGCTGCTGGTGCTGCTCGTACAGCTTCATATCGGAAGCACCTTCAGGAGTAGCCATCTGTTCCTCCAGTTGTGCCACCTGCTCTTCCAGTTTCTCAATCTTTGCCTCGCAGTCGGCCACCTGCTTCTCCAGCTTGCGGATTTTCTTGTTCAGCTCCTTCTGCGCTTCATACGAAAGTTTGCTTTCACTCTCTGCAGGCTCTTCTTTCTTGGGCGAAGCGGTCTGCGGAGATTGAGACAACTGAAGTTCATTCAGATTCTCCATTTTCTTCTTTTGCAGGAAATCGTAGATTCCGCCGATATGTTCCTTCACCAGTCCGCCACCAAATTCGTACACCTTGGTCACCAGTCCGTCAAGGAACTCACGGTCGTGAGATACCACGATGACCGTACCGTCGAACTCTTTCACGGCTTCCTTCAGCACATCCTTCGAACGCATATCGAGGTGGTTGGTCGGCTCGTCCAGAATCAGGAAGTTCACCGGCTCCAGCAGCAACTTAATCATAGCCAGACGACTGCGTTCACCTCCTGAAAGCACCTTTACTTTCTTTTCGGAAGCCTCTTCTCCAAACATGAAGGCACCTAAGATGTCTCTAATCTTCAGACGGATGTCTCCTTTTGCCACACGGTCGATAGTATCAAAGACAGTCACGTTTTCATCGAGCAGCTGTGCCTGATTCTGTGCAAAATAGCCAATCTGTACATTGTGTCCGATGGTCAGTTTTCCTTCATAGGGAATCTCGTCCATGATACACTTCACCAGTGTAGACTTACCTTCACCGTTCTTACCCACAAAGGCCACCTTTTCACCCCGATGGATGGTCAGGTTCACATCGTGGAAGGCCACGTGGTCGCCATACGCCTTTTTCACATTCTCACAAATCACCGGATAGTTACCGGAGCGCATGGAAGGAGGGAACTTCAGACGAAGTGTAGAAGTATCTTCTTCGTCAATTTCAATAGGTACGATTTTCTCCAGCTGCTTGATGCGGCTCTGCACCTGTACTGCCTTCGTAGCCTTGTAACGGAAACGTTCGATAAAATCTTCCGTGTCTTTTATTTCTTTCTGCTGATTCTCGTAAGCACGCAACTGCTGTTCGCGGCGTTCCTTACGCAGCACGACAAACTCATCGTAAGCTACCTTGTAATCGTATATCCGTCCGCAGGAAATTTCAATGGTGCGATTGGTCACGTTGTTAATGAATGCCCGGTCGTGACTTACCAGTACTACCGCGCCGGAACTCATCTTCAGGAAATTCTCCAGCCACTGGATACTCTCAATGTCCAGGTGGTTGGTCGGCTCGTCGAGCAACAGCACATCAGGACGACGCAACAGCAGTTTCGCTAACTCAATACGCATACGCCATCCCCCGCTGAATTCAGAAGTAGGACGGTCAAAGTCTGTACGGTTGAATCCCAATCCCGTAAGCGTACGTTCTATCTCTGCACGGTAATTGGTTCCTCCCATCATCAGGAAACGTTCGTTCTCATGGGTAAACCGCTCTATCAGCTCATGATAGCTTTCAGAATCATAATCCGTACGGTCGGCCAGTTCCTGGTTCATTTTCTCCAGTTTTTCCTGCATCTCAAAAATATGCTCAAAGGCCATCTCGGCCTCAGCCATTACCGTACGTGTATCGCTCAGTATCATGACCTGCGGCAAATAACCAATGGTAATGCCTCTTTGTACGGCTACCACTCCCTCTGTAGGCTGCTGTAATCCGGCCAGGATTTTCAGCATAGTCGATTTTCCGGCACCGTTCTTTCCTACCAGTGCAATACGGTCTTTTTTGTTGATAACAAACGATACATCTTCAAACAGCGGAGTAGTTCCAAACTCCACTTTCAGTCCTTCTATTGAAATCATGCGAATTTATTCTTCTACATTACAAAGTGACGGCAAAGTTACAACTTTCCGAGCACAGCAATGACAGACAAGCTGTTAATTTTTCAAAGCGTCGGACTCTCCCTCCGATTTACGCTGCAAATACAACTGGTAGGAATTGACTACATTATGCCACACACTGTAGAATCCTGCCGCAACGGCCGTCACAGGAGTGAAGAAAGTATAGCCCATCCAGATGGCAAATACCGTATTTTTCTGCCCCAAGGCCTGTCCGGAGCTGATGGAATCATCGTAACGACGTCCTATCTTTTTCCCGAAATAGAACTGCAGGGCACAGCAAACCAAGGAAACGCCTCCCAATCCGGCCTGGTACCAGAAAGACACATCACTGTGTACGATACTCTTCACCGTTACTCCAATAGCCAATGTCAACGCCACAGCCCACAGATAAAAAGAAAGTTCATGATACTGTCCTAACTTGGCATGTACTTTCGGAAGTAAAGCCCGCAGTAAAATGGCTGCCAGGAACGGACAAAGCAATAAAGGGAACACCTTTCCCAAAATCAGCGCAAACGAACTGCCAAAATTCAGTTCCGGATGCGGGTGAACTAATGGAAGTACCAGCGGCACCAAAATAGCCGCCAGCAAATTGACTAAAATGGTATAGGTGGTCAGATGGGCTGCATCTCCTCCTAACTTACGTGTAACCACCGCAGCCGCTGTAGCCGTAGGACAAATCAGGCAAATCATAGCTCCTTCCACCAATATACGAGCCGAGAAATCCGGGAAAATCACCAGGAGCAATCCCAAAAGCAAGAAACTTGCTCCCTGAATCAGCAGCAAACGCCAATGCCAGGCACACAACTTCAAATCGTGCACATTGATTTTACAGAATGTAAGAAAAAGCATCAGGAAAATCAATACCGGCTGTACAATATCGATGGCATGAGCCACAAAGGGCTTGGTAGGTGCAAGAAAAGGGATATTGACATACACAAAGTACAGAATGACTCCCATTGCCATGGCTATGGGCAACGTCCAATTTTTACAAAAACGTAGAATATTCATTGTTAATCCACTATAGTGAAACAAACCTGCCAGCGCAGAGTGAAAGAAAAAGGATTTGCAAATCCGGCCATCGACAGGCTACGGTTTGCAAATCCTTTGTATGGTCTTATGCCTCTCCCATTTTACAGAAAGAAGCATATCAGAGGTGTCAATTACTTACAGTTGCCAGTGCAACGAGGTTTGATTTGTTTGAAGAAATCATTACCCTTGTTGTCTACCAAGATGAATGCCGGGAAGTCTTCTACTTCAATCTTCCAGATAGCTTCCATACCCAGTTCCGGATATTCTACACATTCAATGCTCTTGATATTGTTCTGAGCCAAGATGGCAGCCGGACCACCGATAGAGCCCAAATAGAAACCACCGTGTTTCTTGCAGGCATCTGTTACAGCCTGGCTACGGTTACCTTTAGCCAACATAATCATAGAACCACCGTGACTCTGGAACAAGTCTACGTACGGGTCCATACGACCAGCAGTAGTCGGGCCCATAGAACCACAAGCCATACCCTGCGGAGTCTTAGCCGGACCAGCATAATAAATAGGATGATCCTTGATATACTGAGGCAGGTCTTCACCACGATCCAGACGTTCTTTCAGTTTGGCATGTGCGATGTCACGACCTACGATGATAGTACCGTTCAAAGACAGACGAGTAGCTACCGGATATTTATCCAGTTCAGCCAGGATTTCCGGCATCGGACGGTTCAAGTCAATCTTCACTGCATTGCCTTCACCAGCCTGACGCAATTCTTCCGGAATCAGTTCGCCCGGATTTGAATCCAGTTTTTCAATCCAGATACCGTCTTTATTGATTTTACAACGGATGTTACGGTCAGCAGAGCAAGATACGCCCAAACCTACCGGACAAGAAGCACCGTGACGCGGCAAACGGATGATACGTACGTCGTGTGCATAATATTTACCACCGAACTGAGCACCCAGACCGATGCGGTGTGCTTCTTCCAATACCTGTTTCTCCAGTTCTACATCGCGGAATGCGCGTCCGTATTCATTACCAGTAGTCGGCAGGTTATCGTAGAAACGAGTAGAAGCCAATTTCACAGTCAACAGGTTCTTTTCAGCTGATGTACCACCAATTACAAATGCAATATGATAAGGAGGACAAGCTGCAGTTCCCAAAGTCTTCATCTTTTCAACCAGGAACGGAACCAGTGTAGCCGGATTCAAGATGGCTTTTGTTTCCTGATACAAGTAAGTCTTGTTAGCAGAACCACCACCCTTTGTTACGCAAAGGAATTCATACTCCATACCCTGAGTAGCTTCGATGTCAATCTGAGCCGGCAAGTTGCAGCGAGTATTCACTTCTTCGTACATAGTAAGCGGAGCGTTCTGAGAGTAACGAAGATTTTCTTCTGTATAAGTCTTGTACACACCCAGAGAAAGCGCTTCTTCATCACAGTAGCCAGTCCAAACCTGCTGTCCTTTTTCACCGTGGATAATTGCTGTACCGGTATCCTGACAGAAAGGAAGTACGCCTTTGGCAGCTACTTCTGCATTACGCAGGAAAGTCAAAGCTACATACTTGTCGTTGTCGCTTGCCTCCGGGTCAGTCAGAATCTTTGCCACCTGTTCGTTGTGAGAGCGGCGCAACATGAAAGAAACATCGCGGAAAGCCGCATTGGCCATCGCAGTCAAACCTTCTTTTTCGATTTTCAGGATGGGTTTTCCTTCAAACTCGCTTACAGACACATAGTCTTTTGTAAGCAAATAGTATTCAGTTGTATCCTTGCCATGTTCAAACATTGGCTGATACTTGAATTCGGGTGTTGCCATAATACATTAAATTAATTGTGAGTTATTAGTGGACACAAAGTTACAAAGTATTATTGAAATTTTTCCTTAATTCCTACAAAAAGTTATCTGTAATTCTTCTTACTCTTCTATTGCACGAATCAGGTCCTTTTGCAGTACATCTACCCCGGGGAATCCCACATAACGTCCCTGCAATTTTCCGTCATGACTGATAATCAGATAAGCCGGAATTCCAGTTACTCCATAAGAGGTGCACAAGTACTTCCATTGTGAGTCAGTAAGCCGATAGTGTACTCCCGTCATCTTGGACAGATTTGATTTCCAGATATTTTCGGGGGAAGAAGGTCCCGTCAGATAAATATATACGATGTCTTTTGATGACAGATTTTTCTTCAACGGTACCATAGACTGCATACTTTTTTTACAAGGACCGCACCACGTAGCCCAGAAGTCTATCAAGATGGCACGCCCTTTATGAGGAGCAATAATCTTAGGAAGAATATCCGCTCCTTCTACCTGCGCATCCAGCGAAGCAATCACCGCTTCTTTCACCGACTCCATCCGTTCGGCATTCTGCTGAAGTGCTTCTGCCACAGCTTCCACATACATACGAATTTCCGGAAAATTCACCGTTTTCAGCACTTTCCGGTCATCAGAAGACAAAGAAGAGGAAGCAGTAATCCGGGTACAGATGGGCATCACCTGCTCATAGTCAGATTGTAACCTGGAAGCGACCTCCGGACTCTCCATCAAACCTTTTTCTACAGCACGATAGGCATTCAGTGCAGCAGAAGAAGGGGAACTGGCCAGCTCCCGGTTAATAGTCTCAGCTGCTCCGTCAAACCAGGCCTTCTGTTTTTTCTCGTAACGTTTACCCAGCAAACGGGAAGCAGACATGCTCAGGCGAGGAAGATTGATATACACCGTCACCTCTTCGTCGGGCACAAGAAACAGTTTCAAAACCGCTTCGTTCAACCGCAATGCCGTCAAAGTTGGTTGCAACAACTCTGCTTCCAGATGAAACGAGCCATCCTGACGGACTTTAATGCTTTGCTTCCACTCCTTAGGGAAAAGACCGTCTTCATATTCCAATTCCGTGAACAATGACATTCTAGGATCATATCCTAAAATATAACCGTTTACTACAGCCTTTCCTACTGCCAATCCCGGCTCTGGAATTTCATTGCTCCGTTCCGGCTTATCTGTAGTAAGGTAATTAGGCACATACACATAAGGTTCTTCCCTACTCAACTGGATGCCAAAGATGTTCCATCCCATCTCCGGCTCGATAAAATCTACTTCATGCACATCCGAAGGAACCGGCGAAAAAGAAAGAGTTACTTCCAAAGTCCCATTCTCGTCGATTACTTCCGGCTCAGTCACTCCATCAATGGAAATACGTTCCGCCTCACGAAGCTGTGCCATTCCTCCATCGGCCCATTTCAATGCCGCTTTCGAGGAAATGACAACCGGAGTTCCCGGCTTACCATACATCACTGCATCGACCTGAGTCTGTTCACTGGTTTGGATAATCCGTTTGAATTCTATCTCCGCCGTATTCGACAAGACGAAACCCGGAGATTCCATCACCTTTCTTCTATTGGCCTGCATCTGCAAAGCCATGAAGCAAACGCAAAGCAAACATATATATCTGCATATTCTTTCCATACGCAGTACCTCCCATTTTACAATAAATTCTTTACACGTTCTATCAGTTCGTTTCCAAGCTCCGTTTTTACCTTTATATGTTCCAGCACCGCTGTCACAAACGGATTGCTTTCGAACACGCCACGTACTTCTTCAAAGTCGCGCATCTTTTCCTCACTGCTTCCATCTGCCCCGAATCCGGTCATGGAAGTCAACGAGAATTCTTTCTTGGCATCTTCATACACCATTTTATCCAGTCCCACTACGGCTTCCTGCCACTGACGTACGATAGCTGCGATGTCTGCCGCTGTAATCGTATCAGCCTGCAGGCCATAGAAGTCAAGCATTTTTTCATACGCCCACGTCCATTCATACGTATAATAATTGGCGTGCATCTCTGCAAAACGGTCGTGTATCTCATCCACACTGTTCAAACGGTCGCACTCAATATCCTCCATCAGGCGTTCTATCTCACTCTTCGGGGCAATCAGTCCGGAAATATCCACCCATTCTCCTGTTCCAATCGGCGTATCCGGAAGCAGACGAGCACGAATTTCTTCATCTGAAGCAAAATGAATGGCTTCCAGACGCTTGATGACAGAGTTTCCCAGAAATTTATGGATAGCAGTCTCATAAAACTTGATTCCCTTATTCAGTGCCGAATTTTTGATTTTCGCACTTTGATAAGAGTAAATCTCGGAAGTTTCCCCCGACACACGAGCCAGTTCCTTCAAAATCTGTCGGCCAGTCATCATCTTCTGAATAGTGTACGGACTCAACAAGTTATAATTAATCTGGTCCAAACGGTTCGGGTCTTTCCGCTGGTCACGTTTAGGCCACTTCTGCGCATCACGAATTGTACCTACACTCCGCAAATTGACACCCGGCACCAGATAAGTTGTATTCTTTTCCTCTATCAAATAAGAAAAAGGCAGATTCGAAGTATCCGGATGAGTGACATGACGTCCCATCACCAGTGAGAAGGCACCAATACGGGCGGGCCACAGGATATAAGAATCAGAAGTGGTCTTAGCACCTCGTTCCAATGCCCCCTGATGAATCGGCCCTAACTTATACATGTGGTTACTCTGGTTAGAGCCTGAACCTGCATTCATGAACGAGAACATGCCGGCAATAAGCAATGTAGACTTATGGTGCGTTACGGTAAAAGGTCCGGCAAAAATGGCACAAGCCTCTCCATTTTCCTCCTGACAATTACTGAAGAACAATGAATCAGAAGCCGAATAGGTATGTCCCAAATGACAAGCCTGTCCCACAAAACAGCGTGTAAGCATCGTGCCATCTTCTACGTGTGAGCCACTTGAGATGATAAAATCATCACAAATCACTCCGTAACCGATATGCACCGGTGCATGCTCATTACTATTGATGCTTCCATTCTTCAAACGGCCGGCACCCTCAATCTGACAATAATCTCCAATCCGTACATTCTTGATGTAACCGGCATTCACTATCATTACATGACTCCCGATAGTACCCGTATCTGACGCATGTGACTCTGCATAAGACTCAATAATCTTCCGCATTTTCTCAATCAGTACCGGGCGATGACGATAAAGAGCCATGATATAAGCCTGATGAGCAGAAAGACGGTCATGAATAATCACCTCACGTCCGCCAGTCTCATTCAAAACTGAGACTTCTACTCCATTCCCAAAACGGCTATGGCAATCCACCAGGATGATATCTACATTCTCGATAAAGGTATCATGCCCTATTTCATAGTTGGCAATGTAATTCTTTACATTCTCAATGTAGCAGTTGTCACCCACCGTTACATTGTGCAAGGTTGCATAATATACACCAGAATGTTTGGCCATTCCACCAGCCAAAGTAAACTCTTTTTCAAAAACGCCCAGTCGCACTTTTCCCGAAAAACGGGTGTGATGAATATAATCCGTATGAAAATCATCGGCCACTTCTACACCACTCCAATCGGAAGCTATACAGTGCTGCGCCTCCAGTCGTGCGATTTCTTCTTTTGTCAGTAAACGATAGTGTTGTGTCATATTTTCTTGTAGTTATTCTTCGTCGTATGTCTGATATAGAAAATCATTGTAAGGATACTTCTGCACATGCAGTTCCTTTACCTTTTTATATAATAAATCACGGAACTGATCAATGTTGGTCTTCTCACGTGCGGAAATAAAGATACAATTATCATTTAGTTTCGCCATCCAGGTATGCATCAGTTCCTCCAGCGTGATATTTTCTTTCGTCTTCGGAGTCAGGTCATCCTCGGCCTTTTCTACATACGTATAGGCATCTACCTTATTAAATACAATCATACTCGGCTTTCCACCTGCACCCAAATCGGCAATTGTTTTCTCTACCACCTGAATCTGTTCCTCAAAATCCGGATGTGAAATATCTACCACGTGTACCAGCAAATCCGCTTCACGTACCTCATCCAGCGTAGATTTAAACGAATCGACCAAGTCAGTCGGCAATTTCCGGATAAATCCTACCGTATCCGAAAGCAAGAAAGGCAAGTTTTCGATAATGACTTTACGCACGGTGGTATCGAGCGTAGCAAACAATTTGTTTTCCGCAAAGACCTCACTCTTGGCCAGCAGGTTCATCAACGTCGATTTACCCACGTTGGTATATCCCACCAATGCCACACGAATCATGCGTCCACGGTTCTTGCGCTGAGTAGACTTCTGCGTATCAATTTCTGCCAGACGCTGTTTCAGCAGAGCCATACGATTCAAGATGATACGACGGTCCATTTCCAACTGAGTTTCACCCGGACCACGCAAACCTACAGAGCCTTTACCACCTCCGGCACCGGAACCACCACCCTGACGTTCCAAGTGCGTCCATAAACGCTGCAAACGCGGAAGCATATACTTATACTGCGCCAGTTCCACCTGCGTCTTGGCATTGGCTGTCTGTGCACGCATCGCAAAAATATCAAGAATCAGTGAAGTACGGTCCAGAATCTTCACTTTCAGTTCATTCTCAATGTTACGGATTTGCTTGGCCGAAAGTTCATCATCGAAAATCACCATCCCGATTTCCGTCTCTTCACTCTCGTTCTGCAACTCCAGGTATTCTTTCACCTCCTGCAACTTACCTTTACCCACGTAAGTCACCGAGTTCGGCGTATCCAGTTTCTGTGTAAAACGTTTTACTACCTCTGCCCCAGCCGTCTCAGCGAGGAAAGCCAGCTCATCCAAATATTCATTGGTCTTACGTTCATTCTGAGTCTGAGTTATCAAACCTACCAGCACAGCTTTTTCTGTCTGTGCTTCTGATATTACAAATTCTTTCATTCAGTATAAATCTAAATTCTATAGAGCGCAAATATAAATAAAAAAAGCGCATCTCATTACAGATACGCTCTTTTTACTTCTTCCTTATTTATTCAAATCCGGATTCATCAATTCTTCGCTTTGTGGAATCGGCCAGACATATCCGCTACTTTGCGGAGTAATCTGTGTTTTCCGTTCAAAGTTAGCTCCGCGACGCAACACATCAATGCCTCGCATCGCCTCACCGATAAACTCCAGACGACGTTCGTTATAAACCGCCATCTTCAAATCTTCACCAGGCAAATGATCAATATCCAACTGATTGCTTGTCTCCGGTAATGAACGGAATCTCACCTGTTTCAAACATTCTCTGGCAAGTTTCTCATTTTCAGTTCCACCCAAATTTACATAACACTCTGCCAAATTCAACAACGTTTCCGCATAACGGAAAATCGGTGCCCAATCCAGTTTCTGTGCAGCATCCGTAAACTTCAGCAACTGATTTTTTTCGTTCTTCATCTGCACACGGGCATCATCAGCTGAATTGTAATTCGGCTTGCTCATGATACCGTTTTCCACGTCTACCCACAAAATCGTATTCTTAGCGTAATAATATTCTGCCAACCCTTGCTGGGTATTAGGACGGTTTATTTCCTTCATCGGCAAAGAGAATATGGTTTCATCCGTATAATAAGGAGCCTTGAACATATCTCCAAACTTCGGAGTCAGTTCGTAGCCTGTCACCAGTTTGCCTGCTTTTACCGCCTCTGTCCAGTTATTCATAGACATATATACGCGCATCTTCAACATATTGGCAGCCGCCTGTGTAGCACGAGTTACAGTCGGTTCATCTGCTTTTGCTTTTACCGGCAACGCACTGATATTTTCCAAATCCGAAAGAATCTGTTCGTAAACCTCCTTCACTGTAGCACGTTTCAACGCATTGTGTTCACCGTTCTTTTCCGGAGTCAAACGTAAAGGCACAGATTTCGCATCCGGATTAATTACGTAGGGCGTAGCATACAGATTATTCAAATAGTAATAAGCAAATGCACGCACAAACTTTGCCTCCGCTTTATACTGCTCATACTTTTCTCCAGCAGTAGCTTTAGCACCTTCCAACTCATCCAAGAAAATATTGACACGGTTAATGGCAGCGTATGCCATGCTCCAGGTCACCGTATTTTCTGCATCTGTTTTGCCCACATTAAACTTATAGGTATTGGCCAGCGTAATCAAGTTCGGATCAGAATTCACAATATCTTCTCCACGGTTATCAAACACCAGATAGGTTTTTCCTCCCATGAAGGAATCCGACGCGTCATTTTTTATCGAACCATACAAGCCTAATACGGTTGCTTCCAAACGGTTTGCATCATTATAAATATCTCCCGGCTCAATGTACAAAGGTGGTTCCTGATCCAAGAAACTGCTGCTGCAACCACTTAACGTAGTTCCAGCCATCAATATAGCATATACAATATATTTTTTCATTCGAATCTGCTTTTAAAATTCAACAATTAAAACGCCAAGTTCACACCAAATGTGTAGGTACGTGCCTGTGGCAAGGTATTTTTATCCGTACCCGGAGCCAGAGTAGCATTGGTCGTATTCGACATTACCTCCGGATCCATACCCGAATAGCCCGTAATTACGAACAAGTTCTGCACCTGTGCATATACGCGCAACTTGCTGATACCGATGGCACTCGCCCAGTTCTTCGTATTGAAGGTATAACCCAATGAGATATTCTTCAAACGTAAATAATCACCTTTTTCCACCCACTCGCTGATAGGCATGGCTGAACCATTAGAATAGTTATCACCATACACTGGTTTCGGGAACATGGCATTCTTTCTTTCCGGAGTCCAGTAATTCTGAAGCACCTCCTTCGAGTTATTCCAGTAACGCATGTCACTTACCGTCGCCTTCGTACCATTACAAATATAGTTTCCACCTGAGAACTGGAAGAACAAAGACAAGTCAAAGTTCTTGTAAGAGAAGTTATTACTCCATCCACCATACCATGTCGGCAGTGTATTTCCGCAAATCACCGGTTTCAAGCTGCCCTTATAAGGCGTACCATCCTCAAGCATCCATTTTGCTTTCGAGGCATGATTATACAGCACACGTTCTCCATTCTCTCCATAGAACACACGGAACCCGGTTTCCGGATCTACACCACCTGTCGGTGTCAGATACAACTGACCGATAGACTTGCCAGGTACTGTGATATTTGTAATTTCCAATCCAGTGGCATCACCTTTGATAATATTATCCAAACCGTTAGCCAGAGATACAACCTTATTACGAGTAGTCGTAATATTAAAACTTGTATTCCATTTGAATGCACCGTCACGTAAAATATCCGCAGAAATCGTCAACTCAATACCTGAGTTTGTCATCTTTCCAGCATTGGTTGTCAGGATATTTCCAGGAAGACCTTTCGAAGGAGCCTGTGGCACATCCAGAATCAAGTCTGAAGATTTCGTATAGAAATAATCAAAATCAATATCGATACGATCAAGCACACGTGCACTGAAACCTACGTCATACTTTTCTGAAGATTCCCATTTCAGATTCGGGTCGGCAATCTTACTTAAACGATAACTTCCCTGAGAACCATAATAATAAGGAGAGTAGTACGAGCGTGAAGCGTAATCATCGATATTCGTATTACCTACCACACCATAGCTACCCTTGATCTTAAAGTCTTCAATCACATGCTTGAGCGGTTCAAAGAAAGCTTCTTCCGACACACGCCATGCCGCTGAAACACCTCCAAAGTTACCCCAGCGATTATCCTTGCTCAATGCAGAAAGGCCATCACGACGGAAATTGATAGAGAACATGTATTTCAATGCAAAGTCATAGTTGATACGTCCAAAATACGAAACCATAGAGCTCTTGGAAATACTACCTGAAGCTGTGGCATTGGCAAAAGTTCCCTGGAAGTTCGTAAACTTATCATCCTGCAATTCTGTACGAGAAGCATCCCATTCATTGTAGCTGCTTTCAGTGGCTTCCATACCCACCAGGAAATTGAAATGATGACGATTAGCCGTAAAATCATACGTTGCCGTATTCGTCCAGGTCCAGATACTGCTATGCACTGCCGCATTGAACGCATACCCGCCTTTATTTACTCCATCTCCATGATTAGGTGACCAGAAGCGAGAGTTTTCGATACGTGCATCGTCAATATTATACTGGGTTTTCAATGTAAGACCTTTCACAGGAGTAACTTCTGCAAAGAAGCTGCTCAAAATACGGTTTACATCCACATTGGTCTTATTACCCAATTCCACCAATGCCACCGGATTCTAGAACGTATTCATTACCGCATTAGGTCCATAACCTAACACACCTAACGAATGATCATAATAACCTTTGCCATTTTCATCATAGATAGGCATATTCGGAGAGTTAGCCAGCGCCATACGCGGGAAACCACCTACTGCAAAGTTTGAACCGTTACGTGCCGCATCCACCTGCGATGTAGAACTTACGTTCACGCTCGAGTTCATACCAATCTTCAGCCAGTCTGTTACGTTAGCCACAATGTTAGCCTTACCGCCCAGACGTTTATAATTATCGCCCACTACAATACCTTTCTGCGTATTGTAATTAGCCGACATATAATATTTCACTTTTTCCGTTCCACCACTTACAGCTACAGTCTGATCTTGTGTAAACCCATTCTGAAAAATAGCATCTGCCCAGTTAGAGTCTACTCCCGGCATCAGGTTAAATGCCTTATCACCATAAGCAGGATTAGCGATGAATGTCTTATCCATAGCAGCCAGTTCAGCTGCTACATCTGTTCCGTATGCATTACGAACCGCCATATTCTTGAAGTCTACATACTCCTGTGCATTCATCATATCAATGAACTTCGTCCGGTTGGAGAAACCGACAGAGGCATCATACGTTACTTTTGCTTTTCCGCTGCTTCCCTGCTTGGTAGTAATCAGCACGACCCCGTTTGCCGCACGTGAACCATACAAAGCTGCCGCCGCCGCATCCTTCAACACGTCAATAGAAAGAATATCGGCCGGATTAATGTCAGCCAACGCATTGGCATTACCCAATCCTCCGCCCAAATCACCCGACTGAATCGGCATTCCATCCACTACGTACAAAGGAGAAAAAGTGAATACAAATAGAATAAAATTGCAATTATTTTGTATTATTAAGAAGTTCATTCTAACAAAAAGACCAGTTTTTAAGTGAATAAGACGAAAAAAGAGGTACATCCACACAGGACATACCTCTTTTATTATTTCAGCTATAATAACGATTATTCAGCAGAAGCTTTTACGAATTTCACTTCAAATTTAGCCTGATATTGAGTAGAACCTTCAACAGGTGTTGTATCATCTGCTTTAGAAAGCTGATATTTTTTCTCAGTTTCCTTATCAAATGCATACAACTTATATGTTACCAAATAAGTCACATCATCAGTTGTAGCAGCTGCAGCATTAGCTGTTTCATCTACTGCAATGTTCACTAAATCCATGCAGATAGGATACTCCTTCTCTTCAGCAAATTTCTGAGTCATTCCTGTAGCCAATTTTGTTGTATTGACTTTCAGAGAAATTTCATTATTAGCCAGGTAGTCAGTTGTTAAGAATTGAGGATTTTTATGATCCTTATCTACCACAAACTGAATGTGGTCTTTTCCAGCAGCCTTTGACTTACCAATAGTAGCAAAGAAACTAGAGATACGTACCAAAGAATTCTTAGTATAATCAGGTGATGGTTTTTCTTCGTCTACCTCAAAATCTTTTGCAATTTCTACTGCAGCCAAAGCTCCTTCTTTATCTAATGTACCAGCATATTCATCCTTCACCATTGTAGATGCCAATGAGTCACTCTTCCAAGTATAATCAATAACCATAGAATAGACTGCATCCGTATAACCAGCACCATACAAATGATCTTTCACTCCGTCTGCTACCTGCAATCCTAAAGAATACGTTTCCTGAAGCTCCACTGTACTTTGGTTAAAAGTAACAGTAATCGGGCTGCTAACCTGTTTCTCAGCATCAAACACAAACTGTTCGGCTGACAAAGAGAAAAAGTTATCATCATTAGCAGTTACTTTAACCGGTACATTTACAGCTTCAGAGAAAGAAGCTCTGTTCAACACAACTTGAAATGAGGTCTGTTCCGGTGACAAGTGTGCAGAAGTCGCACTACTCTTAAAATAAGCTCCTATAGCATCCGCATCTGCTTCCGGGCTTGCCACTTCCGTATCTTCATAATCGCTGCATCCTACCATCATTACGGCCGGAGTCATCAACAGTCCGAAAAAGAATTTATTTAATTTCATAATACTCTTAGTTTTTAACTTTAATCTAACTTATTATTCTTCCACAGGTTTTGGTAATGTCCATGCAGGGCTATCAGCAGGAGTCAATGCCTTGTTAGCCTGAAGTTCTGCTTCCGGTATACGCCATAACAGGATGTCATCAGTCGGTGCAATGTTGAAGATACATTCTGCATTCGGGAAACCACATCCACGACGGTCCACTCCCTTATTCAGGCGCATTACATCGAACCAGATTACTCCTTCACCCCAAAGTTCAATACGACGCTGGAAATAAACAGCTTCCTGAGGATTAGAAGCATAGTCAGTCAAATAAGCCTGCGATCCGCTTGACAAACGATTGTTGAGCAATTCCTTGAAATATTTTTCACCTTCAGTCCGATTTCCAGCTTCAGCGTATGCTTCTGCAGCAATCAGATACATTTCCTCAATACGCATCAATACAATGTCGTTAGCATTGATAGTAGTACCTACTACATCATTATACGGGCCGAATTTCACCTGAGTATAAGGTTTATAACCCTGCTTAGCTACAAAAGCAGCCTGTTCTTCAGTCAAGAAGTCTTCCTGAGCTTCAGCTGCTGCATCCAGCCACCATGACTTACGAATATCACTGTCATTGATTCCATTATATAACTCCAAGCTAATCTGACGACCACCTGAATAGTTTGCATATCCATAGTTCAAAGACCCCATATGAGAAGGCCAGTTACAGATACCCGTATCTACCACGTCATCCGTTTCGCTGATAATGATACCCCACATCCAGTTGGTCTCGTCTACACTCCAGAATGTCGGTTTTGCCACTTCATCACGCGAAGCAATTGCAATACCTTCACTCTTTGCAGCCTTAATAGCATTTGCCGCATCATCGGCAGCTTTAGCATATTCATGCATTGACAGATACATACGTGCACGAAGTCCGTAAGCTACTGACAGACTGATATAACGCTTATCTGCACGTTTCACTTTTCCTTTCTCTGCACTAGTCAGCAAATTAATAGCATTGTTCAAGTCTGATTCAATCTGTGTATATACATCTTTTACAGACGAACGCTTGCAACCATTCACAGAAGCATCCTCCGAGTTCTTTTCTGTAATCAGGGGCACACAAGGCTTATCTTCATTACCTTTATAGTTAAACTGATACAACTGTGCCATTACCCAATAAGAGAATGCACGTGCAGCCAATCCTTGTCCCAGATAGAACTGTTCATTGGCGTCTTCTGTTTTTTCGTCAATGCTTCCTACTACATTATTGGCAGCAAAAACGATAGAATACAAGTCATTCCATACCATTTGTCCTTCCAAGGAAGTATTTTCACGGTCTTCAAATGTCAAGTCATATCCAGTCCAGTTATAACCGTTGTTATCACTTACTACGTCTTCTGTATTAGAATCCAGACACAACATGACAGTAGGATAACCAATATCGTTATGACGTTCAGCTCCCAATGCACTTGAGTTAGGGAAAGCCTGGTTAAAAGTAGAGAAAATCGCATTAACTTTTGCCACTCCACGTTCAGGATTCAGTGTAGAAACGGTCTCCTTCTGAGAGTCTGTCACGATTCCTCCATCGGGCAATGTATCCATATCCTGGCAACCAGTCACAGCCAGTGAAGATACAAGCAATGAAGCAAAAATATATTTTGTTTTCATATCTGTTTCTTATTTATATTTTAATTAAAATGTAAGGCTGATACCTCCAGAAATTGTACGGATAGCAGTATAAAGTGATGTAGTAGCACTTGTATAGCTCTGACGTGGGTCAAGACCCTTACGTGCAGAAAGCAATCCTACATTGTCAGCAGTGAAATATACACGCAGTTTTTCCAGCATCATCTTGCGAACCAAGTTAGACGGAAGTGTATAACCAATAGTGATATTGTTTACACTCAGGTAATTAGAACTTGTAAGCCAGCGAGTTGAAGTAGAGTTTGTATACTTATCCTGTGCATTCAGACGAGGTACATCCGTATATTTATTTTCCGGAGTCCATGCATTGTAAATATCCTTGTGCCAGTTCTGTCCGTCACCTTTTCCAGCCATCATGAAACGATAACCTGAGTCATAAATCTGACCACCCAACTGATAAGACAACTGGATAGAAGCATCAAAACCGTAAACCTGCACTGAAGTACCCAAACCACCATATACTTTCGGCATCATGTTATCTGTGGCTACCTTGTTTGTAGTCTGAGCTAATGCATAATTGTCTGTTTTATACAACTCACCCTTGTCATCTTTCGCCCAATACTGAGCCAAACCTGTTTCAGGGTCTACACCCGCATAATCAACCAAGTACATACGGTACATTGATTCACCTTCTTCGTAAATGTAGTTTCCATCAATCAACTGACCATCCAAGTCCGGATGCAGCTTGTTGATTTTATTTTTGATGAAAGTGGCATTCAAATTCACATCCCAAGTAAAGTTCTTCTGGTTGAAAATCAAGTAAGTCAAATCCAATTCAAAACCAGAGTTAGTCATAGAACCTACGTTCATCGGAATAGAAGTATAACCCACACTTCCGGCAACCGGTTTGTTGTAAAGCATATCGCTTGACTTACGACCGAAGTATTCAGCCGATCCGTTCAAACGGTTATTGAACAAAGCAAAATCAACACCCACGTTATATGAAGTTGAAGTTTCCCAAGTCAAATCCCGATTACCTTTTGCAATCATCGTACCGTCTGAGAATACACCGTCTGCACCTGTCATGTTATACTGGTCCATCCATGGATAATAGTTTTTAGCTGTCCCCATCACTCCTACAGTATACCCACCTGGGAACAAGATATCATCGTTACCCTGCTGACCGAAAGAAGCCTTCAGTTTCAACATGTTAATCCACGTAATATCCTTCATGAAATCTTCACGTGTAATCATCCAAGCCACACTTGCAGCCCAGAAGTCACCCCAACGATTTTCAGGAGCAAAACGAGAAGAAGCATCACGACGGTAAGAAACGTTACCAAAATATTTGTCATCATAAGAGTAGTTTACACGACCGAAGAAACCTTCAGTAGCATAAGTCAACTTCATACCGCTGGCAGTCTTCTTATCAATTGTATTACTGATATAGAAGCTTTCCGGGTCATACAAGTTCTGACCTGAACCAGTCAATTCTGTATATTGGTATGAATAACCATCGTAACCGGCAGTAATATCAAAATGATGTACATCTTTCACTGCAAACTGATAGTTCGCTACATACTGCTGGTCGAAACCGAAAGTACGCATAGCAGCCTGATATGCATTACCTCCATAAGAAGCACTCTGGCCCATATATGCGTTACCCAAATCATTGTAACGTGTATTGTCAATATTCATACCAAAGCGTGCGCTGATGGTCAGACCTTTAATCGGAGTCAATTCAGCAAACCAGTTTGCATTCAGCACGTCAGCCAAATATTCAGTCTTATTATAAATAAGGTCACCTGCCGGATTGGCAATGGACATAAAGGCACGTGATGAAGGACTGCTTACACCATCACCATAATCATACACCTTACGACCGTTCAGTGTCATAATCTGCTTGTCAGCGCCACGTACATACATCGGATAAACCGGAGCAATGTTATTGGCAATATAGAAAGCATTACCAGAAGATGACGTATTATTCTGATCACCTGGATAGTTACTCTTTGAATTTACATAGTTCATGTTGGCACCCACTTTCAACCAGTCTGTCACCTTGTAGTCACCTTTCAAACGACCGCTGAAGCGAGTCAAGCCAGAACCTTCAATTACACCCTGATCATCCAAATAACCGAAAGCCATGTAGAAAGTAGACTTATCGTTACCACCAGATACATTCAAGTTATATTCCTGGCGAAGAGCTGTTCTAAATGTTTCATCAGCCCAGTTGTCCGGAGTATAATAATATCCATATTCATCTGTATAGCCCAATGTAGCATTCGGATTCAGCAAACCGTTGCTACCAATCAGCAACTGACCTTCAGGCACTGTATAAATCTGGTAACCTACACCACCATTTCCAGCAGAAAGCAAAGTATTGTTTGCAGCTACATTGGCAGCCTGCGGAGTCATACCATTAGTCTGTACATAACCATTATAAATAGCTTCGTAAGCCTTTTCCAGATAATTCTTTGAACTTGTCAGTACATCGTAGTTCTTTACGCCACGGGAGTTAGCACCCCATTTTGCATCGAAGTTTACACGCGCCTTACCAGAAGTACCTTTTTTAGTAGTAATCATAATGATACCGTTTGCACCACGCGCACCATACAACGCTGTAGAGGCCGCGTCTTTCAACACTGTCATCGATTCAATATCTGCAGAGTTAATAGAAGACAAGTCACCATCATAAGGCACACCATCAACTACATACAACGGATCTGTTCCGGCATTGATTGATCCGACACCACGGATACGTACTTTCGCATCTTCACCCGGCTGACCGTTATTACTCAAAATCTGCACACCAGCTACAGCTCCAGCTAACGCATTTGAAACGTTTGATACCTGACGTTTCTCAATCTTATCAGCTTTCATCACTGCTGCAGAACCTGTAAATGACCCTTTAGTAGAAGTACCATACGCAGTTACCACAACTTCATCAAGTACTTCCGCATCAGACTTCAACACCACTTTTACGATAGGCTTAATCTTCACTTCCTGCGACTGCATTCCGATGAAAGAAATGACCAAAGTTCCGGCGGAACTATAAAATATTACAATGTGCTGATAATTAATCAAATATGAATTTCATACTAATTCTATTCAAGATGCATAATAAATTATGGGTTATTTTTGATGTAACTTTTCTACCCAAATTCTACTGAAAAAACTCTTTACATTAAAATTCTATTAACCTACAAAACTTATATTTCTTAATTTTGAATTAGTTATAAGATAAAAAGCTAACTTTGTGAATAAACACTTTTACAAAATGAGAAAATATCCTGTAGGCATACAAAGCTTTGAAAGCCTTCGTAAAGGAGGGTATCTATATATAGATAAAACAGAACTTATTTATCGCTTAATTTCAACCGGAAAGTATTACTTTTTTAGTCGTCCTAGAAGGTTTGGAAAGAGCTTGTTAATTTCTACATTAGAAGCTTACTACTCAGGACGTAAAGAATTATTCCAAGGATTGTTTATTAATGAAGTGGAAAATGATTGGAATTCTTATCCTATTTTACATTTTGACCTGAATGCACAGAAATATGATTCACCGGAAAGTTTAAATGATATATTAAATGATATCCTTGTAAAATGGGAAAAAATCTATGGAACAGAATCCAGTGAAGTTTCTCTTTCTTTACGATTTCAGGGAATAATCCAACGAGCGGCCGAAAAAACAGGAAAAAGTGTTGTTATTTTGGTAGACGAATATGACAAGCCAATGCTTCAAGCGATAGGAAACAACGACTTACAGAACGCTTATCGTGACACATTAAAAGCTTTTTATGGAGCATTGAAAAGTAAAGATCAATATATTCAATTTGCTTTATTGACAGGAGTTACCAAATTTAGTAAGGTAAGTATCTTCAGCGACTTGAATAATTTAATGGATATTTCTTTTGATAAACGATATGCGGAACTTTGTGGAATAACAGAAAATGAAATTCATGCTTGGCTAGAAGAAGATTTGCATGAACTATCAGCTAATACAAATATGAGTTATGAACAAGTGTGCAAATCTCTGAAGGAACGTTATGATGGCTATCATTTTACAGAGGATTCAAACGGGCTATATAATCCGTTCAGCCTTTTGAACACCTTTGCCAGAATGAAGTTCGGAAATTACTGGTTTGAAACAGGAACACCCAGTTATTTAGCACAACTACTTAAACAAAATAGATGTAACCTGACTAGGCTTTCTAGCGAAGTTGTTACAAGTGATCTGCTGAATGGAGTAGATACATTAATAAATAGTCCTATTCCGGTGTTATATCAAAGCGGTTATCTTACAATTAAAAGTTATAATTCCCGCTTTAATGTATATACTCTAGGATTCCCCAACAAAGAAGTGGAAGAAGGTTTTATTAGCTATTTGTTACCATATTATGCTCATGTGCAGCCTGCAGAATCTGCATTTCAAATTATGAGCTTTATTGAAGAGGTGGAAAAAGGAAAGATAGACGCATTCTTTTTACGGCTGCAAGGTTTTTTTGCAGACACTCCTTATGAAATGATACGTGATTTAGAACTGCATTACCAGAATGTTCTTTTTATTCTGTTTAAATTACTTGGATTTTATACAGAAGTAGAATATCATACCTCAGAAGGAAGAATTGATTTACTGATAAAAACCAACAGATTTATTTATTTAATGGAGTTTAAGCTGGAAGGTACAGCAGAGGAAGCTTTGGCACAGATAAATGAAAAGCATTATGTAACTCCTTTTCAAGTAGACAGAAGAAAGGTTTTTAAAATTGGTGTAAACTTTAGCAACAAAACACGAAATATTCAGAAGTGGATTGTCGAAGAGGTGTAGAAAAACAAGAATGCGATCGAGCAAATCTGTCACTCCCATCTATACCTAAGTACTCCGAAACTGCGGAATACTTATAACTTTTGTCCAGCATCAGTAAACGTGTGATAATAAAAAAGGCTAGGAAACATAAGAGCTGTGTTTCCTAGCCTTTTTTATTGGTGATTTTTAGTCGTTTACTTTAAGGAGGTGATGGTATAAGTTTCGTCACATGCCCCAGTTGTAACATCGCCAGCTATGAATTCAAGCGGGAAAGTAAAGGTTTGGCTTGTTTGATCATACGTTGCATCCTCCACAAGTGAGGCAGTGAAAGAGCCATATTCCGGTATTGCATATCCTGTAGGAATAGAAGGAGACTCTAAGCTGACTTTATTCTCCCCGTCCCATGAGAAAACGATACTTCCTGTGCCTGTTCCCCAGCATGATTTCAAGCGGTACATATCTAGTATAGCAGAATATTCCATAACCTGGTCGGTTTCCATCGGGTTTTCATCCGGACTCGTCAGATAGTCGGAGAATTTACCGTCAGCATAAGGTACATAATCTTCTTTAATCACCTGTAGTGACAGACGCGGGTATACTTCCGATTGCAGGTAAGCTTGCGTGTATTGTGCATCAATACTCAGATGGACAGGATAAGTTTCAAACATTTTCAACCTGCTGCTCACCTTTACGGTTATCGACTTGCTGCTTTCACCTTGTGCAAAATCCACTTGTGTGGGTATGTCAATTAGGTCAGCATGAGGATTATCTACTTTCAGCGGAATAGAAAGGGCTTCATCGGCTTGATTCCTCCCCACTGTAATGGTAAATTCCGTAGTCTCAGGCCCAAGGACGACTTCTGCTCCGGTCGGCGATTCAAAATACACATTGAGTCCGTTCTCACTGCTGGCTTCGCCCGGAGTATACTCATCCTCGTTACATCCAGCAAGGAAAGCAGCTGTACAAACTGCTCCGGCAAAAAATATATACTTGAACATTTTCATAATTGTCTTGTGTTTTAAGAGTTAAAAGAATCAGTCGGTCACACCATCTCTCAGGTTCGGGTTCTGCAAGGAAACAGGTTTGTTTCCTCCGGTATTGTTCTCGATACCTGAATTGTTGTTGCTTTCTTTTTGCGGTATACGTAGCAGCAGATAAGGGTCATTAGCTTCTACGTTGAAGCAAAAGGCATCGGGCCAATTCTCTGTATCTGTGCCGTGGAAACGTACTACCGGCTTGTTCAGACGCATAATATCGGCCATGGCAAAACCTTCGCCCCACAATTCGATGCGGCGCTGTTTCCAAATTTCGTTCTGTAGGTCCTCTTTGGAAGTAGCTGTACAGACGTAGTTCGGGTCACGGTAGTTCTGCACAAAGTCTTCCAACTTGTGCTTGGCCTGTGCTTCCTGCTGGCTCATGGCCAGTCCTTCCGCCTCAATCAACAGCATTTCTTCGGCACGCATAATACACCAGTCGCAGTCATTAGTGGCACTTCCGATACCGCTTTTCATTCCGAATTTTACGTTCGTATAAGGTACGAAAGCCATTTTTACATCAGTAATGGTATAGGCCGGAATATCTTGCCCGCTGGCTTTTCCCCAGGTAAGTCCGTTCAATAGGTCGGAATGCAGGTTTTCATCCACCCACCATTGTTTACGGATGTCTGTGTCCGGAATCTGGTCATACAGCAGGGTATTGATGCGTTTGTACACACCTACGGCTGCTGCGTAAGCCGATCCGGAGAAAGAACCCAGATGCGACGGCCAGGAAGGATTGCCGCCATTCTTTGTCACATCACTGGCAGTGATACTAATACCCCACATCCAGTTGTGGTCATTTATACTATAGAATGCGGGGGTGGATACCTCCTCGCGGCTATAAGGAATATATCCCTCTAGTGCCTTGGCTGCATCGGCTGCGGCTTCTGCATATTTCCCCATATACAGATAAGCGCGTGCACGGAGTCCGTAGGCCACTTGCTGGTCAATACGGGTTTTATCACCTTTGCGGTCGTAGTTCTCCAACTTGCTGATGGCATCGTTCAAGTCGGTGAGAATTTGTGTATAAATCTGTTCTACTGTTGCCCGTGGATTATTTCTTGAATCTTCTGTAGTGGTAGTTTCCGTCACAAGCGGTACGCAAGGCTTGTCCTTGCTGCTTGCGTAATTGAACTGAAAATAAGGTGCCAGACAGAGATAGTCGAAAGCACGCACAGCTTTCGCTTCACCGATGTATTGTTTCATCGTCTCATCTTCCGTATTGGGGTCTATGGAAGCCAGTACATCGTTTGCCAGTTTCAGCTGGTTGTAGAAATAACTGTAGCGTAATTGTGGGTTGGCGTATGTCTCGTTACGGTCTGAATAGTCACTTGAAACTGTAAACCAGTTGTAGCCGCTGTTATCACATACCATGTCCGCTCCGTTCAAGTCTTGTGAAATGCAAGCGGTAGGGTAGCCAAAGTCATCGTCACGTTCACTAGCGGGAGCACCAGCATATTGTGTGCCCATGTAGTGGTACATACCTATCAGGCTTGACTCCACGCGGGAAGGAATTTGTTCTTTGGTGTTTTCTATCTGGTCGTCCGTGATGCGGAATCCTTCGCTGTCCATGTTGTCCATATCAGAGCAACCGGCCCATGCGGCACATCCCATGGCCACAAAAAAGAGTTTGCTATATAATTTCATATTCTGTATTTCGTTTGTTGTTTAAAAAGTAAGATTGATACCTCCAGTAATGGTACGCATAGCCGAGTATGCGCTGCTGGTGGCAGCTCCACTTCCGTAAGTAGAACTTCCCAGACCGAAATCCTGACGCGGATCAAGACCTTTGCGAGCTGTAAACAGGGCTACATTGTCGGCTGATACATAAACACGAAGGGTGCGGATCTGCAATTTTTGTGTCCAGCTTTTCGGTAAGGTATAGCCTAATGTGATGTTATTCAGGCTCAAGTAGTTGGAACTTACGAGATAACGGCTTGAATCCAGCTGGTAACAGTCGTCGCTAGCACTCAATCGGGGCACGTCTGTATAGCGGTTTTCCGGAGTCCATGCATTGCGGATGTCGGTCGACCAGTTATAACCCTGCATACCGCTGCCACCGTTATGCATGAATGACTGATAGGTTCCGTCGTAGTAGCGTCCTCCCAACTGATAGGACAACTGTATACTGAAGTCAAGTCCTTTATAGTTCAATGAAGTACCGAAACCTCCGTACACCTTCGGAAGTAAATCGCCCTGGTCAGCCTGTTTAGCTTCGGAATAGTTGGTTGTGGTAGTATAATCTCCGTTGTCCGGGTCTACGTAATACATCGCCAAACCGGTTTCAGGGTCTACTCCAGCATATTCCTTTATATAAGATTCATACAGAGAGCCTCCAATACGGTAGATGTAGTAAGACCCCTTCTGGCCGCCAGCCGCTTCCAGTTCGGGTGATAGTTCCGTAATCTTGTTCTTGTAGTGGGTAAGGTTCAAGTTTGCCGTCCACTCAAACTCTTTATTGCGGAAAATAACACCTGTCAAGTCTAGTTCCACACCTTTGTTGGAGATACTTCCGATGTTGGTCGGGATATATCCGGTGTTAATACCGGAAGTAATAGGTATGGGCTGGTTGTATAGCAGGTCCTTGGTCTTACGGCTGAAGTATTCCACCGTACCGTTCAGGCGGTTGCCGAACAGTTCAAAGTCGAAACCGGTGTTAAATGAATAAGAAGTCTCCCAAGTCAAGTCTTTGTTACCTTTATATGCCAGTGTGGTAGAATATTGTCCGTTGCTGAACGAAACGTTGTACTGGTCCTTATAGGCATACCAGTTGTTGACGGCTTGTCCATTGACTGTAATCAGCAGATGGTCGTTTCCCTGCACACCCCAGCTAGCTTTGAACTTCAGCATATCCAACCATTTTACGTCTTCGAGGAACTTTTCCTTGGTCATCAGCCAGGCACCGCCCACGCTTCCGAAGTTGCCCCAGCGGTTTTCCGGAGCGAAACGCGAAGAAGCGTCACGACGGTATGAAGCACTCAGGAAGTATTTTCCGTCATAATTATATTGGATACGGCTCAGGATACCCTCTGTCATATAGTTGTCCGTGTAAGAGTTGACTGTCTTCTTGTCCGTACCTACTGCATTGCCCAGTTCGCCTATGTTCGGGTCATACAGATTGGTGTTTTCTCCGTAGAGTACCTGCTCTTTCAACCGGTATTGTTCGTAACCCACCATGATGTCAAAGTTGTGGACATGGTTAAACGTATGTACATAACTTGCCAAATACTGTGTGTTGACACCGAAAGAGCGTGTACTTTCTACATATACGTCTCCGTCTGTAGAGGACGCACTACCGAAGGTGCTATACAAGTTGTTAGAACGTGTATTTTCCAGTGTCGTAGCGATGTTGGCTGTAAGAGTCAGTCCTTCCAGCGGCATGATATTGGCATACCATTTTCCGGTGAATGCATCTGTATAAGTGTGATATTTGTTCAGTTCAATGTCACGTGCCGCATTGCCTGTGAAGGAAGGGCGTTTAAAATTGGTGCTGGACCCAGCGTCATATACCCGGTGTCCGGTGTTCGGATTAATTTTGATAGAGCCGTCCGCATTACGGACATACATTGGGTAGATGGGAGCAATGGAGTTCACGATGTAGAACAGATTTGCACTGGAAGACCAGTCGTCTGCAGTCTGGTTGTCGGGAGCCTGCGAGTCCGAATAGGTATAGGCTAGGTTTGTACCGATTTTCAACCATTTCTTTGCCTGATAGTCTACCTTGCCTCGTCCAGTATAACGTTTGAAGGCTGAGTTCTGAATCAGACCGGTATCATTCAGATAGCCTGCACTGGCATAATAGCTGATTTTGTCTGATTTCCCAGATACGCTGGCATTGTATTCCTGTCGGAAACTGCTTCCGAAAATCTCATCATACCAGTCATCCGGTGTATAATAGTAAGTTCCGTCTGAATACCCCAGTGTGGCGTTCGGATTCAGCCGGAAGTTGGTTCCAATCAGATTCTCTCCCTGAGGTACGGTATATACTTGATAGCCTAAACCTCCGTTCTTTGCATCAAACAAAGTCTTATTGGCATAGGCATACGCCTCTGCGGCTGAGGCTCCATTGTAAACCTTTGAATTGTATAAAGCCTTGTACATCGTTTCATAATATTCTCCGGGCGAACTGATGACATCATAATTAGGTACCGCACGTGAGTTGGACCCCCATTTGGCATCAAAGGTCACGCGTGCTTCACCGTTCTGTCCGCTTTTGGTAGTAATCAGTACCACACCATTTGCACCACGAGCACCGTAAATAGCATTAGCAGCAGCATCCTTCAACACTGTTAGAGATTCAATATCAGATGGATTTATAGAAGAAATATTTCCATCATAAGGAACACCGTCTACTACATATAGTGGGTCATTACTTGAACTCATGGAACCGATACCTCGGATACGTATCTTAGCTGCTTCCCCCGGTTGTCCATTGTCACTTGTCATTTGCACGCCGGCCACTTGTCCAGACATGGCATTGGTAATATTAGAGACGCTTCTAGTGGCAATCTTGTCTGCATTCATGGTGCCGGCAGAACCGGTAAATGATGATTTTTTAGCTGTACCATACGCCACTACCATTACTTCATCAAGTTGTTCAGCATCAGATTTCAGTACTACATTTACATTTGACTTAATCTTCACTTCCTGCGACTGCATTCCGATGAAGGAGATGACCA
>UMGW01048009.1_pt1 | contig 31021 bp, 25 predicted proteins | sample 1965371 | NCBI WGS metagenome assembly UMGW01 (sample SAMEA4836082, study PRJEB28245) | human gut metagenome | biome: gut microbiome; material: fecal sample | place: Denmark | collected 2008
GGTCGCGAGGTGTTTCAAGGTGCGCTATTTCCTAAACTCGGGTCTGTAGCCAGGCGACCGCCGACCATGCCGAAGGTTTCAAGGCCGCGTACCGCGAAGGGACGGTGAAGCGCAGTGACAGCGTCGAAGCGCTCGCGAAGCTCCACGGTGTCGACGTTGAGGCGTTGAAGAAGTCGATCGCCGACTGGAACGAAATCGTCGCCGGCAAGAAGGAAGACCCCTTTAAGAAACCCCTTGACACCCGTACGGAATTGAAGCCCCCCTTCTACTCGATGCGCCTTTCTCCGAAGCTTCACTACTGCATGGGCGGCGCCGCGATCACGCCGCGTGCCGAAGTCGTTTCGGCTCAGACCTGCAAGCCCATCCCCGGTCTTTATGCCGCGGGCGAAGTGACGGGGGGCGTGCACGGCATGGACCGCCTCGGCGGCTGCTCCTCGGTGGACTGCTTTGTTTTCGGGCGCATCGCCGGCGCTCAGGTGGCCGCTCGCAAGGCCTGATTCGGGAAGGAAAAATATCATGAAGAAGATTTCGACGATCCTTGCCGCGCTCCTCATGAGCGTCGCCGCGGCGCAGGCCGCCACGCTCGCGGGCGTGCCGATGAAGGACCATCACATGGCTGCTTTCGGCGACAAGGCAACGTGCGCCGTCTGCCACGGTCCGGGTACGCCCGAATCGCGTCCGAGCGACAAGGCCTGCATCGGCTGCCACGGCACCATGGACAAGATCCCGACGAAGCCCAATCGTTTCGACAAGTTCCCGCACGCGTCCGCGCACTACGGCAACACGCTCGAGTGCACGACCTGCCACGCGGAACACAAGCCCTCGAAGGCGCTCTGCAACGATTGCCACAACGTCGAGTGGACGAACTTCAAATGAGTTCGTGAACGAGACCTTCGCTCTTTCGGAGCGAAGGCGGAATAGTCCGATACGCCCCTCGGGGTGCGGTTTTCGACCGCACCCCGAGCGCGTTTTTGGAAAAGAGAACCTCTTCCAAGGAACCGAGGCACCAAGGCATCGCCACGGGGCTTCCGACCGGCCATTGCTTGAGTCCTTCGCGCGCATGGTGCGAAAACGCAACAGTGTGGACGGGGAGCCGTCCGAATTTTCAACGCTCGGATTGCGTTCCGTAAACCAGGGGTCTTGCAACGATTCGTCGTTGTATTGACGGGTGTTCGGCGGGAAGCCTTCCCGCGCGCCGACGAAAGCGTCCGATGCGAACGTGTATTCTTCTAGGATCGGAAAAAGCGGCGTCGACGCTCGACTTTCTCGGCTTCGGCGGACCGTCCTCTGTTTTTGGAAGCGCCATGAATCTCTCCAGCCGTCTGGTTCTCCTTTTGTTGACTGCGCCCCTGGCGCCCGCTTCCGGAGTCGAAGCGGCCGGGAGTGCCGAACCCCTGACGGGGGCGGAATGGGCGCGCTTGGTCTACGCCCTGGGCGAGCGCGGTTCGAACCCCGGGGTGCTGCTCGACGCGTCTTCGGCCGAGGTGTTGCTCGGCGACGCGCGTTTCCTCACCTCGACGGCGCTCTCTTCGGGACGGCTGCGCGAGCTCCTCGGGCGCGGTGCGCGCCTCTTGGAAAAGCTTCGCGCCTGGCGCGCGGAGAACGTGTGGCTCCTCACGCAACTCGATCCCGATTACCCGGCGCTTCTTACGGAGCGCCTCGGCTCAAGCGCCCCGACCGTTCTTTTCGGCGTCGGCCCCCGAGCGCTCTTTACGCGTCAACCCCTCATCGGCGCGGTGGGCCCGAACGTCGCCTCCGCCCGACAGATGCCCGAAACGACGCGCATCGCGGCTTTGACCCGGGAAGCGGGCGCGACGCTCGTCGTGTCGCCCGAAGGCGGCACCGAGAGTCTCGTCGTCATGACGGCGCTCGAAGAAAAAGCGGGCGCCGCGGTCTTCGTCGACGGGAGCCTCATTGAGCTTGCCCGCAAACGCGAATGGGCGAAGGCGATCGACGCCAAGGTCCTCGCGGTCCTTTCCGCGACGGATCCCGACGTCCCCTCCGACAAGGAGCGTACGGCCGGCAAGGACCGCAACCAGACGTTCGTCTGCGCGGCGGCGTCCGCGCTCCTTCTGCTTGCATCCGACAAGAGGGCGCAGCGCCTTCCGGGCTTCCGACTCGCTCTTCAAAAGGGCTGGGGACGCCCGCGCGTGTCGGAATACGTCCCGGAGGCGATCCGCTCGGCGTTTCTTGCGAACGGTGCGGCGCCGCTCACGGAGAGTGAACTCGCCTCGAACGAAGGGTTCCGCGCGCTCTTTGTGCCGGGGACGGTGTTCGCGTACGAAGAGGCGCTCGGTCGCTTTGCGGACGATGCGAGCAATGCGGACGCGGCGCTCCTTGAAGAACTCGAAGCGCGTTGCCCGGTTGAAGTTCCCGTCGAAATTCCCGCGCAAGTCCCCGCGCAAATTCCCGCCGAAGTGCCTCCCGAGCCTTCCAAGCCTTCGGCCGCCGCCGGGGACTCGACCGAGGTCGTTGCGGCCGCCGCTCCGGCGGTCGAGCCCGCTCCCGTTGCTCCTGTGGCGCCCGCTGCGCAGACGGAACCGACGGCGCCCGTCGTGCCCGAAAAGCGCGAAACCCTCACGCTCGTCCCCGACGACGAGTCGCAACGCGTCGGGGCGACCTCCTCGACGCGCGAAACGGGCCCCAAGGGGCCGAAACCCACCGTGCACGATCGCTTCTACGGGCTCTTCCTCGCACAGTGGGGCGAACGGTTGTCGGGTCGCGTTTCGGAGGACGAATTGGCCGATACGCTGGGACTCCACAAGAAGCAGGCCGCCAAGTGGCTGAAGAGTGCCTGCGCCGCGGGCGACGCGGCGCGCGTCTCGATTACGCCAAAGCGCTTCACTCTGCAGCGCTCTCTCTTTTCGGAAGAGCCCGTGCTCGAACGGGATTTTCTCGAGCTCTTTCTTTCCGCGTTCGAGCGCGACGCGTACGAAACGAAGGACACCCTCCAGGCGAAAACGGGGCTCGAATCCGTACAGGTGCGCGATTGGCTGAAGGCGGCCGAGGCGGCGGGTCGGGTCGTGAAGAAAATGCGCCCGGTCGGCTACCGACTGCAAGGCTGAGGGGCGAAAGCCCGCAACCTCGAAGCTTCGAAGCCCCTGCCGAAGCGCCTCCTCTCCGATCCTGCGGGGCCTCTCTATAATTTTCGGAATCCGCCCGGCTTGAGGCGCCCTCCCGAGATGGAGAGGGCTTGCAGGCCCGGCGCACACCACCGAGAGGAGGGCGCTTCCCGAGCGCGACTCCCCGAAACGATTTCCGAACGAGGCACGCATGGCCGACAACGACGATGACGACGAAGTCCGACTGCCCGGACTTCCGCCCAACACCAAGAACTACATGACGCCCCCCTGCTACCGGAGGCTTTTGGACGAACGCGAACACCTCGTGAACGTCGAGCGTCCCGAGGTGGTGAACGTCGTTTCGTGGGCGGCGAGCAACGGCGACCGCAGCGAAAACGGCGACTACCTCTACGGCAAGCGCCGCTTGCGCGAGATCGACCGCCGCATCCGCTTTCTCAATAAGCGCATCGAAAGCGCCGAAGTGGTCGACCCCGCGTCGCGTCCGCCCACGGACCAGATCTTTTTCGGCGCCACGGTGCTCTACGCCGACGAAAAGGGCGAAGAACACAAGATCCGCATCGTCGGCATCGACGAAGCGGACGTCGCGCACGGCGACGTGAGCTGGGTGAGCCCCATCGCGCGCGTCTTCCTGAAGCGCTTCGAAGGCGACGAGGTGAAGCTCCCGACGCCCGCAACGAGCACGCACCCCGCGGGTGTGGAAACGCTCGAAATTCTCGAAGTGACCTACACGAACGAACAGCCCGTCCCGTAAGCGCCGGACCTGACGCCCGGAAGGAAGAACGCCCCGAAGATCACGATCCGCGGGGCGTTTCCTTTTGCGCTTTCTTTTGCTCGGGAGACGAACGTCTTCCGACGTCGGTCGGATGATCAGGCGGAACGCTTCGGGAGCAGGGGCTTCAGCCCCGCCTCGACCGACCCCGCGAGGGCGAGCACCGTGAGGAGAATCAGCTGCGGCCCGAGGTGGGGGTTGATGTCGTCGTAGTACTCGTCGACCGTGTGGGTGCGCTTTTGGACGCCTCCGGCCGAGAGACACGTCGCGGGAATGCCGAGACTCACGGGCATGTTGGCGTCCGTCGACGAGGCGCCGTAGTTCGTGAGTTCGATCCCGAGCACGGACTGCGCGGCGCGCGCCGCCTGCAGTACGGGACAGTCGTCCGGACGGCGTCCCGCGGGGCGGTTGCCGATCTGCTCGAAGGTGACGTGCAGCATCTTTGCGGGGTCCGTAATGCCCCAGATGGCGTGCTCTTCGGCGATCGCTTCCTCAAAGGCCGTGCGAATCGCCCGTTCCGCGTCGAGGATCGGCGGGTTTTCGTAGCTTCGGATGTCGATGTCGACCGAGCACGAGGGGGCGATCGTATTGACGGACGTTCCCCCGCGGATTGTTCCGATCGTAAAGGACGACTTCGGTTCCTTCGGCACCTTGAGGTGCGCGATGCGCGCCCCCGCAAGGCACACGGCATGGATGGCGCTCGGCACCTCGCCGAAGGCGCCGAAACTGTGCCCGCCCGGACCCGTCACCGTGCAGCGCCAACGGTGCGAGCCGATGGCGGTGTGGAGAATCCGCCCGACGTCCGTGTTGTCGACCGCGATGAAGCCGTCGGGTGCGGGGGTCGACGAGAAGAGGTGTTTGGATCCGCGAATGTCGCCGTTTCCCTCTTCGCCGACGGTGCCGACGAAAAGGATGTCGGCTTCGGTTGCAAGGTCGTGCGCTTTCATCGCCCGAAGCGTCTCGAGCATCGCGCGCAGCCCCGCACAGTTGTCGCCGATCCCGGGGCCGTAGTAGCGGTTCCCTTCGCGGCGCACGGTGACGTCGGTGCCTTCCGGGAACACCGTATCCATGTGTGCGCCCACGACGAGCAGGGGGCGCGGCCCCGTGCCTTTCCCGGGGAAGCGTCCGACCACGTTCCCGATCGCGTCGATCGAGACGTCCTCGAGCCCGAAGGATTTCATGAGTCGAACAATTTCCGCCGCGCGCACCTCCTCGTGAAAGGTCGGGGCGGGAATTTCGCAGAGCGCTTTCTGAAGTTCCATCGCCTGCGGTGCGTGCGCTTCGAGGTCCCGCAGGGCCGCATCGACGGCGGGGTGACGTTTGAGCGCCTCCAAGCGCTCAAGGACGTCGGCATGAAGAGGCGGAATTTGAGTCATGACGGTTCTCCCGGGTTCTTTCGATTGTTCGTTCGGGTGCGAACGGTTTCGGAAAATCCTACGCCCGATGGGGCCGTCGGCGAAAAGAGGGAAAACACCCGAACCCGAACCAACAGAAACGCTTGAAACAAAAACCCCGCGCTTCGCGTCGCAACGACGAAAAAGGCGCGGGGTGGTCGTCAAGCGTCAGGGCTCGCGAACGGAAGGGAGGCTCCTCAGGAGGACGGGTCCTCGTCGCGGCGGCGACCCTTGCCGGTCTGCTCGCTCTTGGCGGTCTTCGCAGCCTTCGGGTCCTTCGCGGCCTTGCGGTCGTCGAGGATGCGCTTCACCTTCTTCACGACCTCGTTCTGCCGGATCGTGCGCATCACGTGGACGAGATGGTCGCGGTCGCGCACCTGAACGATCGGGCGCACGACGCACGTGCCGTCCGCGTCGTCAAGCGCGAGGCCGACGATGCTCGAATTCGCCTTCGCGACCGACGTGGCCACGGCGGCAAGCCCCGCGTGCGCGTCGTCGACGAGGACTTCCAGGGGCACCGCAAAGCGCGGTTCCGTCTGCGGAACGTCGCTCCACTGGACGTCCATCCAGCGGGAGGGATCGGCCTTGGCACCGCGCTTGGCGTGCGTGCAGTCGGCGCGGTGCACGGTAAGGCCCTGCCCCGGACGGCTGAAGCCGCGGATGTGGTCGCCCGGAATCGGGTGGCAGCAGGGGGCGAGATGAAGGCCCGCGCCTTCGCTCCCCTTGATGACGACGGCGGGGAGATTCTCGGCCTGCGCCCGGTGTTCGCCCTTTTCGGCGAGCACCTGGTTGCGGATCGTGAGAATGCGGTGCAGAACCGCGGCGGGGAGACACTTCCCGAGCCCGATCGAGGCGTAGAGCGACGCAAGGCTCTCGGACCCGAACTCCTTGAGAACGAGCTTTCGCACGTCGTCGGCCAGAGCCGAGAGGTCGACCCCTTCGCTTTCGGCCAGGTTTTCAAGAGCCAGCCGCCCGAGCCGCACCGACTCGTCGAACTGGCAATTGCGCAGGTACTGACGGATTTCGGCGCGCGCGCGCCCCGAATGGACGTGCTCCAGCCACGCGGGCGAGGGCGAGGCGTCGGGGCTCGTGACGATTTCGACCTTGTCGCCGTTACGGAGTTCGCACGTGAGGGGCTTGGGTTCGCCGTTCACGCGGGCCGCCTTGGCGTGGTTGCCGACATCGGTGTGGATTTCGTACGCAAAGTCGATCGGGCTCGATCCGCGCGGCAGCGAGATGATCTTCCCCTGAGGGGTAAAGACATAGACGCGGTTCGGGAAGAGGTCGACCTTGATGTTTTCGAGGAATTCCGCGCTGTCGGTGCTCGTACGCTGGATTTCGAGGAGATTTTGGAGCCAGGCGGTCGTGCGGGACTGAAGGCCGCTTGCGTCCTGGTCGCGGTAGAGCCAGTGAACGAGAATGCCGTCCTCGTCGATGCGGTGCATCTCTTCGGTACGGATCTGGTATTCGATCGGCGTTCCGTCCGGACCGATCACGGTCGTGTGAAGGCTCTGGTAGCCGTTCATCTTCGGAATCGCGATGAAATCTTTGAAGCGCGCGTGTACGGGTTTGTAGAGGCGATGGAGGCACCCGAGCGCAAGGTAGCAGTCGTCGAGCGAGCGCACGATCACGCGGAAGCCGTAAATGTCGAGCGCGTCGGAAAAGGACTGGTGCTTTTCGCGCATCTTGTTGTAGATGCCGTAAATCGTCTTGTCGCGCCCGAGGATGCGCATGCGGATTCCGTCGCGGGCGAACTGCTCGCGGGTCTCATTCATGATGCGCTCAAGGACGGGACGTCGCTCGTTTCGGAGCTTCAGCACGTTCTCGTAGAGAACCTTGTAGCGGAAGGGGTAGCGGTTTGCAAAGGAGAGCTCCTGCAACTCGCGAAAGACGTTGTTGAGCCCCAAGCGGTGCGCGAGCGGCACGTAGATGTCGAGCGTCTCGCGGGCGATGCGGGCGCGCTTTTCGGGGCGCATCACGCCGAGGGTGCGCATGTTGTGCAGACGGTCGGCGAGCTTTACGAGAATGACGCGCACGTCGCGCGACATCGCAAGGAGCATCTTTCGGAAGCTTTCGGCCTGGGCGATTTCGTTCGACGAAAAGCGCAGCTTGTCGAGCTTCGAGACGCCGTCGACGATGTTCGCCACCTCGGAGCCGAAGAGGTTCGTCATCTCGATTTTGCTTGTCTGCGTGTCTTCGAGAACGTCGTGCATGAGGCCGGCCGCAATCGCCTGCGCGTCCATGCGCCAGGAGGCGAGAATGCCCGCGACGGCAAGGGGATGCGTGATGTAGGGCTCGCCCGACTTGCGGAATTGCCCGAGGTGCGCGTTGTCGGCGTAGCGGTAGGCGCGTCGAACGTTCTCGACGTCCGAGGGAGAGAGGTACACCTTGATCGTGTCGAGGAGCTGCGCCGCGGTCACGATCGGCGCGGGCGGCTCGGGGGTGAAAAGCGGCAGGTCGGCGTCGGGCAAATGACTCGGGTGGGGCGACGCGTACGTGCGGGGCCTTTCGGCCTTGTCGTTTTTCTGAGCGAACCGGAAGGGCGAAACGGAGCGCGCGGCCTGAGGGAAGGGCTGCGGCTCGGCGTCGGGAGCCTCGTCGCGCGTGGCGTAGAGGTCCTCGGGCAAAGGGGGAATGTCGACGGTCATGACGGGAATCCTTCCGGAAGCGTTGGTTTTTTTGTTGCCGAAACCCCGATCGACTCAAACGCTTCGCGGGAGTTTGCGGCACCCGACCCGAAGGCGGGGATGCCGAAAAACGGCGAGTCCGAAAACAAATTCGGCCGGGCCCCGCGGGTGCTTGGCGCACCTCCCGGGACGTCCGGCCGACGGAGCTCTGGGGGCTTCAGTGCGTGTATCAATATTACGGCACGCGCTGGAGCATTTCGAGACCCACTTCGCCCTTCGCGATTTCACGAAGCGCGATCACGGTGGGCTTGTCCTTGGCGTCGACCTTCGGGGCGTAGCCCTGGGTGATCTGGCGCGCGCGGTAAGCGGCAACGAGAACCATCTGGAAGCGGTTCGGGATCTTCTTCAGGCAGTCTTCAACGGTAATACGGGCCATTTGGATTCGGAGCGTGTGAGTGTGAAAAAAGCGGGCGGGGTCGGACGTCGAACGTACGCCGACGAAAAGCGGGGCGATGCAGTCCTCCGCATCACCCCCTTCTGAGCCCTCGCGGGCGGTCAGGCGACGGGAGGAACGGGAACGCCGAGCGCGGCAAACTGCGTCCGATGGCGCACCGCCTGCTGCCCGAAGGCGAGACGGCTTGCGGTGACGACGGCGACCATTTCCTCGAGTGCCTTGTCGAAATCTTCGTTGATTATAACGTACTCGAATTCCGAGGCATGCGCCATCTCGGCTCCGGCACCGAGCAAACGACGCGTGATCGTCTGCGCGCTGTCGGTGCCGCGGTGGTTGAGACGCCATTCGAGCGCCTCGATCGAGGGCGGAAGAATGAAGATGCCGACCGTTCCGGGGAAGCGGGCGCGCACCTGGCGCGCACCCTGCCAGTCGATTTCAAGAAGGACGTCGTTCCCGGCGGCCATTTTCTTTTCGATCCACACGCGGCTCGTGCCGTAGTGGTTGCCGTGCACGAGGGCGGACTCCAAAAAGTCGCCGCGCTGCTCCATGTCGCGGAATTCCTCTTCGGTGACGAAGTGGTATTCGCGGCCGTTTTCTTCGCCCGGACGCGGATCGCGCGTCGTGTGCGAAATGGAAAGCTTGATGGCGGGCTCGCGAGAGAGCAGCGCGTTGACGAGCGTCGACTTGCCTGCCCCCGACGGAGCCGTCACGAGAAAGAGGCGCCCGGGGTGCACCGGGGTGAGAAGCTGTTCGGTCATGGTGGGTCCCACAAAGAAACGATTATTCGAGGTTCTGGATCTGTTCGCGGAGCTGCTCGATCACGATCTTCAACGCGAGCGACGCGTTCGTCATTTCGATCGCGGCCGCCTTCGAGCCGAGCGTGTTGGCTTCGCGGTTCATTTCCTGCGCCATGAAGTCGAGTCGACGACCGACGGGGCCGCCCTTTTCGAGAATGCGGCGCACTTCGGCGATGTGGGTGAGGAGACGGTTGATCTCTTCGTCGACGTCGAGGCGAATGGCGTAGAGGGTCACTTCCTGACGGATGCGGTCCGACACTTCCGCGGGGTCGAGCGTGCTCTTTTCCGTGAGCGTGCGCGCAAGCGCCGTTTCGAGGCGCTCGGTGAGCTTGCCTTCGATGTGTTCGATGATGCGCGGAATCTCGCCGCGCACTTCCGTGACGGTCGCTTCCATGCGGTCGCAGTAGCCGCGGATGACGTCGGCCAGGGCGGCACCCTCGCGGGCGCGGGCGGCGCAGAAGCCTTCGAGCGCTTTGTCGAGGACGGCCAAGACGTCGTGCGTCACCGCATCGCGGTCCGTGGCGGGATGCGCGGCGATGCCGGGCATCTCGAGAATTTCCGCAACCGACAAGGGCCGCGCGTCGCGCGCCGTGTCGAGGATCGACTGCTGAAGGGCCATCAAGCGTTCGAGCGACTCGCGGTGCACCGAGGCGGGCATCGCCGCATCGTTCTGGCGCAACGACACGCGCACTTCGAGCTTGCCGCGGCCCACGCGCTTCTGGAGCGTTTCGCGAATGAGCGGCTCCGTAAAGCGCAGCGCGTCGTCGATGCGCAGCGTGAGGTCGAGAAAGCGCGAATTGACCGCGCGACATTCGACGGCCACGGTGCCGAGCGGGGTGGAACCGTCGGCGAGGGCGTAACCGGTCATGCTGGAAACATGGGCCATGGAGATCCTCTTCGTTTGAAAAAACAAAAACGGCACCGCGGTGTTCGTCGTCTCGATCGGTCCGCGGCCGGCCGTGCCCGGCATTTTAAGAAAGATCCGAACGGGAAACCACCGAGAAGCCCCGTCGGTTTACCGAAAGCCCTCCCGAGCGCAGATCCCCGACCCTCGAACCCTCAAGGAGCAAGTCGTCCCGAGAGTTCGGCCTCAAGCCGCCGTCGCGGCGTCTTGAGTAGCACCCGCCAGTCGGCGGGACGCGGATGGAGCGACACGTGCTCTTCGGAGCGGCGCAGCCACTGCCACGGTTCGTCAAAGAGCGCCGCGCGCACGTCTATCCCTGAGTCGGTGCGCTTCCAGTCCCCGGCGTCGCGCAAGAGGGCAAGGTCGCGCTTTACTTGAGACACGTTGGCGCTCACGACCGAAGCGAGCAACTCGACGGGGAGCGACGGCGCAATCCGCACGCGCTCGCTCTCGCCCTCACTCACAAGCTCCCCGTAGACGAGCCCCCAGGTGAGGGCCCAGAGCAAAAGCCGCATCCGTACGGACAAAAGCGCGATGGCGCCAAAGCCGATTCTGTCCGACTGAAGGCAGAGGTCGAGCTCGGCGGCGGCGAGTTCAAGGAGTTCCGGCTCGGCGCGCAACCGCGCTTTGAGGGCCGCGCGCGGCGCGAACACCACCCGGGCGGGCGTGAGCGTCACGTAGCGGCCGATCCCGGGGCGCTCGGACCAGAAGCAGTGATTGCCGCCGAGAAGGCGTCCCGGAATGCTGAGCGCGATCGCGGTTGCTTTCTGATTGAGGGGACTCCCGAACGCGCGCGCCCCGAGCCCGTCCGTGAGGAGTACGAGCGCGCCGAAACTCGTCTGGGGCGGAAACACGTACGCGCCCGCATCGAGGTCGACCGTCCGGCCGACCTCGCGCATGAGGTCCGCGAGCACTCGGGGGACTTTCGGGGTCACCCAGGGCATGACGGGGTCCGAGACGAGTCGCACCTCGGGAGGAACGGCCGACGGGCGGTTCGTCGCGTCCGCGTCGAACCGTTGGTTGAGAAGTGCGGCGAGCATCGACGCGCCGCTTCGGATGGGCGAGACGGTCGGATTCGGCATGGGGGTTTCCTTTCGCAGTCCCTTCGGTGATTCGCCTTCGCCGCGGCCGTCGGCGGCGCAAGATGTCGATCTCCCGATGATGAACCGTTTTCTTTCGGGCGTCTCTAGGAAAAAGTCCCGACCGCGAACGGGCTCTTTTGAACCTGTCGCGCGAGAGGGCGCCCATTGAGAATGACGCTGTCGGGAGCGCGAGGCGAAGAAGGACCGCTTCGCCGTTTTGAAATTCGCGCTCCGTGCTTGGTTCGTGCTTCCTTGCGGGGAAGGCTTTTGAAAAAGGAAACGGTTATGCGGATTCGAACTCTCACTGCGGTACTGGCCGCGCTCGGCGCGATTGCGGCAACGCCCGTCTGGGCCGATCGGACGTACGACGTCGACGTGGCGGTCGTCGGGGCGGGCGCCTCGGGGACGGTTGCGGGTGTGAGCGCCGTCGAGGGCGGGCTCTCGGTCGTGATGCTGGAGAAAAACGCCTACGCGGGCGGTGCGGGGAACTTCATGGAAGGGAGTTTCGCCGCGGAAAGCTTCATGCAGAAGAAAGCGGGCGTGACGCTCACGAAGACGGAAGCCTTCAAGCAGATGGCTCAGTACCATCACTGGCGCTTCAATGCGCCGCTTATGAAGAAGTTCGTCGACCTCTCGGGCGACACGATTCAGTGGGTGTGGGACCATGGCGTCCATTGGAAGGAAGTCAAAACGGCCTGGCGCGACAAGAAGGATCTGACCTGGCACATTTATCCGTCGGCCGGGTCGCTGCCGAAGGCGATGGTCGAACACTTTAAGAAAGGGGGCGGCACGCTTCTGCTTTCGACGCCCGCTCAAAAGCTCATCACCGAAAACGGTCGCGTGGCGGGCGTTGAAGCGGTCGACAAAGACGGCGAAAAGGTGACGGTCAAGGCGAAGTACGTCATCCTCGCGACGGGCGGCTACAACTTCGACACCGATTTCGTCAAAAAGACGACCGGGATCGAAATGATTCCGGTGGGCTCGCCCGGCCGCACGGGGGACGGCATCAAGATGGCCTTTTCCGTCGGGGCGGTCGGCGACAACATGGGGCCCATGATGGTGAACGGCGCCTTCATGCCCGCCGAAGGCGAAGCGATTTGCAACGGGCCCAACAAAGAGTTGCGCGCGATCTTCCGTCAGGGGCTCCTTTACGTCGACGGCACCGGGAACCGCTTCTTCGACGAAGAGCTGACGATCGACTGGCCGACCGCCTCGAACGCGATCGCGCGCTCGGGCGAATGGACGTACGTCGTCTTCGACGAAACGACGAAGAAGGAGCTTGAAACGGAAGGGAAGGGCTACCTCAACCCGTGCGGGAACTTCATCCAGCGTCACCAAAAGGCGACCGAGCTCGACCGCCTGATCGAAGCGAACGAAAAGCTCGGGAACGTCTTTGTGGGCCAAACGATCGAAGAGGTCGCCAAGAAGGCCGGGATGGATCCCGCAACGCTCAAGCGTTCGTGCGACAACATGACGAAGTTCGCCCGCCAGGGTCGGGACGATCAGTTCGGAAAAGATCCCTACTACCTGCGCGAAGTCGCCACGGGTCCCTTCTACGTGATCCGCGGGAAGCTCAACACGCTCACGTCCCTGAACGGCGTCAAGGTGACGGAAAACCTTGAAGTGCTCGATAAGGACGACCGCGTGATTCCGGGGCTCTACGCGACCGGGCACGACGCGGGCGGCGTCTACGGCGACAGCTACGACCTCAAAGTCGGCGAAGGGACGGCCTCGGCCTTCGCCATCAACTCGGGCCGCATGGCCGTGATGGACATCCTCGCGAAGGAGAAGGCTGCGAAGTAAGCGGGTGAACGCCCGAGCGCTTGAAGGCGCTCGTGAGGAGCCGTTCGGTTCGAAGAAAACCGGACGGCTCTTTCTTCGTTCCGGGGGCGGTCCTCTCCGCCGAGCGCTCTCAGCCGCGGGCTTGTTTCTCCCCTGTCGCGCGCGCCTTTGCTACGATGACGGCGCCAATCGTTCCTCAGCGGAGACCACTCATGACCGAAGCAAATCGGACTCAGACTTTTCCCGCCCGTCCCGACGGGCGTTCGGACGACGCGTTGCGTCCCACCGTGTTCGTGCGTCGTTACACGAAGTACGCCGAAGGGAGCGTGCTCGTCTGTGCGGGCGACACGAAGGTGATCTGCACGGCGAGCGTCGAAGCGGGCGTTCCGTCCTTTCTGCGCGGTCGCGGCGAAGGCTGGGTGACGGCCGAGTACGGCCTTTTGCCGCGTGCGACCGGGACGCGCTGCGATCGCGAAGCGGCGCGCGGCAAGCAGACGGGCCGCACGCAGGAAATCCAGCGCCTGATCGGTCGCAGTCTTCGCGCCGTCGTCGACCGCAAGAAGCTCGGCGAATTCACGATCAAGATCGACTGCGACGTGATCCAGGCCGACGGCGGCACGCGCTGCGCTTCGATCACGGGCGCCTGGGTGGCGCTGCGCGACGCGGTGACGGGGATGCTCGAAAAGGGCGACATCACCGAAGACCCGATCCTCGCGCAGGTGAGCGCCGTTTCGGTGGGCGTCTCGAACGGCCGCCCCGTGCTCGACCTCAATTACATCGAAGACAGCTCGAGCGACACGGACATGAACGTCGTCATGACGAGCGAAGGGAAGTTCGTCGAAATTCAGGGGACGGCCGAAGGCGAACCCTTCTCCGAAGAAGAGCTAGCGGCACTCCTCTCGCTTGCGAAGCGCGGCAACCTGGAACTTGCCCGCCTGCAGCGCGAAGCGCTCGCCGCTTCCGTCTGACACGCGAATCCATTCGTTTTTGCTTTGGAAAAACACACATGACGACTTCCGATACGACTTCCGATATGACGAAAACCCTCGTGCTCGCCTCGAACAACGCGGGCAAGGTCCGCGAATTCCAGGCGATGTTCGGCGAACTCGGCATCCGCATCGTCCCACAGGGCGAGCTCGGCGTCGGTTCGGCGGACGAGCCCTTCGGCACGTTCCTCGAAAACGCGCTCGCGAAGGCGCGCCACGCCGCGCGCGAAACGGGGCTCCCCGCCATGGCGGACGACTCGGGCATTTGCGCGGACGCCCTCGGCGGGCGACCGGGCGTGCATTCCGCGCGCTTTGCGGGCGGGCACGACGATGCGGCGAACAACCGCCTGCTCGTTGAGAAACTGCAAGGCGCCGCCACGCGCCGCGCGCACTACACGTGCCTTCTGGTGGCGGTGCGTCACCCCGAGGACCCCGAGCCGCTCGTCGCCGAAGGCGTCTGGCAGGGCGAAATCGTCGACGAACCCGCGGGCGACGGGGGCTTCGGCTATGACCCCCACTTTTACGTGCCCGAATTCGGGAAGACCGCCGCGGAACTCACGGCCGAAGAGAAAAACCGCGTGAGCCATCGCGCTCGGGCGCTTGCCGCCATGGCCGAACTCATGCGCGCGCGGTGGATGTGATGCGGGCGGTCGACGAGAGCCTCAAGGTGAACGAGGTGCACGAGGCGAACGGGGCGAACGAGGCGCTCGAGGCAAAAGCTCCGAGCCTTCCGCCCATGTCGCTCTATCTCCACTGGCCCTGGTGCGTGCGCAAGTGCCCGTACTGCGACTTCAATTCGCACCGGGCGCCTGCGGGTCTTGACGAGATGCGCTACGTCGAGGCGATGCTCGTCGACCTGGCCGCCTGGCCCGAGGCCGCCAAAGGCCGCCCCATCGAGACGATCTTTCTCGGGGGCGGTACGCCGAGCCTCATGTCGGGAGAGGCGCTCAAGCGGCTTCTCTCGGGCGTGCATTCGATCTGGCCCGTGGCGAAAGATGCCGAAATCACGCTCGAAGCCAACCCCAGTACGGCGGACGAAGCGAAGTTCGAGCGCTTCCGCGCGGCGGGCGTCAATCGACTCTCGCTCGGAATTCAGAGTTTTTCGGACGAGCGCCTGAAGCGCCTCGGGCGCATTCACGATGCGGCGGGCGCTCGGCGCGCCGTCGCCGCGGCGGCGCGCGTCTTTGAAAATTTCAATCTCGATCTGATGTTCGCGCTCCCGGGCGAAACGCTCGAAATGCTGCGCGACGAAGCGCGGGAAGCGGCGGATTCGGCCGCGACGCACCTCTCGTTCTACCAACTCACGATCGAAGAGGGGACGGCTTTCGCGAAACGGCCGCCTACGGACCTTCCCGACGAGGACCTCGCGGCCGACATGGGCGAACTCGTCGAGCGGGTGCTGGCCGACGCGGGCTTTCGGCGCTACGAAGTGTCGGGCTACGCGAAGGAAGGCCGCCGCTGCCGCCACAACCTCAACTACTGGACCTACGGCGACTACGTCGCGGCGGGTGCGGGCGCGCACGGCAAGGTAACGCTCGTCAATCCCGACGGCACTTTTTCGGTTCGGCGCGAAGCGCGCTTTGCGTCGCCCGCCAAGTACCTCGCGGCGGTCGAGTCGTGCGGGTCGGGGGCGGAAACGGCCTTCGAGGTCGAGCCCGAGGCGCGCCCCTTCGAATTCATGCTGAATGCCCTGCGCTTGGCCGAGGGCGTCCCCGCGGCATTCTTCGAAGCGCGTACGGGGCTCCCGCTTTCCGTGATCGAGCCGAAGCTCAAAGAGCTGCGCGCAAGCGGCCTCTTGGTCGCCGATCCCGCGCGCATCGCCCCCACGGAAAAGGGCCTTCTCTTCCTCTCGGACCTTCAGGAAGCGTTCCTTCCCGAGGCGCTCGCGGAAGCCGAGGGGTTCAACGGGAGCTGAGAGCCGTCCAACACGTCACACATCAACCTCCCAAAACGGTGCGTCGATTTCCCGAGAAAGGGCGCGACGCACCGCTTTCGTGCATCCTCCGTCCCCGTCTCGCTTCGCCTCCGTTCGCACATGGCTCGGACGACACCCGAGGCGACGACTCCCCGAAAAGTCGACCGAGTACACACCGTCCGCCCCGACGCTCGTTCCCACACGCGTCGCCCGTGCACCAAGTACGCACAAACCGGGCGCCCGTTTCGCACCGATATGGTGCGACTCCGCCCGAAAGCGGGCATAATGAGCGCAATCTTCGGCGCACGTTGCCGTGCGGTCCGGCAAGGCCCTTCGGGACCCTTCGGGCCGCAAGCGGCGTACGTCGGTCGGTCCGGGCGCCCCTCGGACGTTCGCCTTCGCTTTTTTCGTCGCTTTTCACCGGTTTTTTTCGGTTTGGCACGAATCTTGCTACTTAGAAAAGCAAGCACCGAGAGACGGCGAGCGGTTCGACGCCTTGCGGTCCGATTTCTTTTTTCGGCGGTTCGCTTCGCCCGCTTCGCGAAGCTCCCCTTTTTCCTGATTCAACGGAGAACACCATGACGTCCAGTTCCGACGTGCTACAGATGATCAAAGACAACGACGTGAAGTTCGTGGATCTGCGCTTTACGGACATCCTCGGCAAGGAAATGCACCTCACGGTGCCCGCCGAACGCATCGACGAAGACACGTTCGATCTCGGTCAGCCCTTCGACGGCTCGTCCTTTACCGGCTGGCGCGGCATCGAAGCCTCCGACATGCTTCTGCAGCCCGATCCCGCCACGGCGCGCATGGATCCGTTCCGCGAAGCCAACACGCTCATCCTCACGTGCGACGTGCTGGAACCGACGACGGGCAAGGGCTACGAGCGCGATCCCCGCTCGACCGCCCGCCGCGCCGAAGCCTATCTGAAGTCGACCGGCATCGGCGACACGGCCTACTTCGGTCCCGAACCCGAATTCTTCATCTTCGACTCCGTCGCCTGGGACCACACCCCCGGCAAGAGCTTCTACCGCATCGAAAGCGAAGAAGCTCCCTGGTCGTCGGGGCTTGATCTCGAAGGCGGCAACCTCGGTCACCGCAACCGCATGAAGGGCGGCTACTTCCCCGTGACGCCGGTGGATTCGCTCGCCGACATCCGCGCGGAAATGTGCACCCTCATCGAACAGCAGGGCGTTCCGGTTGAAATCCACCACCACGAAGTGGGCGGCGCCGGCCAGTGCGAAATCGGCACGAAGTTCAGCACCCTCGTCGAACGCGCCGACTGGACGCAGATCACGAAGTACACGATCTGGAACGTGGCGGCCGCCTTCGGCAAGACCGCGACCTTCATGCCCAAGCCCATCGAAGGCGACAACGGCTCCGGCATGCACGTCCACCAGTCGATCTGGAAGGACGGCACGAACCTCTTCTCGGGGAACGGCTACGCGGGGCTCTCGGAACTCGCCCTCTACTACATCGGCGGCATCATCAAGCACGCCCGCGCGTTGAACGCCATCACGAACCCCGGCATCAACTCCTACAAGCGTCTCGTTCCGGGCTTCGAAGCTCCGGTGAAGCTCGCCTATTCGGCCCGCAACCGTTCGGCTTCGATCCGCATTCCGCACGTGACGAGCCCGAAGGCCCGCCGCATCGAAGTGCGTTTCCCCGATCCGCTCTGCAACCCCTACCTCGGCTTCTCGGCCCTCCTCATGGCGGGTCTCGACGGCATCGAAAACAAGATTCATCCGGGCGAAGCCGCGGACAAGAACCTCTACGATCTGCCGCCCGAAGAAAACGCCAAGATCCCGACCGTCGCTCCGTCGCTTGAAGCGGCGCTCGACGCTCTGGACAAGGACCGCGAGTTCCTGACGCGCGGCGGCGTCTTCTCGAACGACATGATCGACGCCTACATCGCCGTGAAGCGTAAGGAAGTGCTCCGCGCGCAGATGGCCGTGACGCCGCTCGACTTCGACCTCTACTACTCGCTCTGATCGTTTCCGTCCGAAAAGGACCGGAACGATCCGAACGGGTTTCGGCCCCGGGGTGTCCGCTTGCGAGCGGCCGAACCCCGGGCGCCGACCGCCGGGGCGGCGCCGACCGAGCGTCGCCCCGTTTTTCATCTTTCTTTCCTTTCTTTCGCACGCGGCGCTTCGGCCGCGCCCCCGAGAGGCTCCATCGACATGACGACCGACCACCTTCTCGAGCCCGCCTGGGAGCGGCTGACGACCGCCCTCTGGGTGCTCGACGCCCGCGGGCGGATTCTCACCGCCAACGCCGCCGCGGAAGCGTTTGCGGCGAAGACCCGACGGGGACTCGCGGGGCTCGATTTTTCGACGTTCGTCGAAGAAACGGCCGCACTCGTCGCGCACCTCGGCGCCGAAACGGGGGACCTCCCTCGCGACGCGCACGGCCTCTCGGCGGAGGGGAGCGGAAATGCTTCGAACGCATCCGGCACCGCGACCGCCTCCACCCTCTCGCACTTCAATCTCGGTCCCGACGGAGAGCGCCCCGTGCGGGCGGTTTTCTCCCGCTGGGAGGAGCCCCGCATTCCGGGGAGCGCCTTCCTTGTCGAGACGATCGACTTGACGGACGTCCTTCGGGACGAGCGACGGCGGCTTGAAGCCGAAGTCGCGCGCGCGAATCGGGAGCTCCTTCGCAACCTCGCGCACGAGGTGAAGAACCCCTTGGGCGGCATTCGCGGGGCGGCCCAGTTGTTGGAAAGCGACCTCACGCGCGAGGAAGACCGCGAGTGTACGGGCGTGATCCTCGACGAAGCGGACCGACTGACGCGCCTCGTGGAAAGGCTGTTGGAACCCTACCGATCGGCCGAACGGACGGGGCCCGTGGAACTTCACGAACTCCTCGAGCACGTCAAAAGCCTCATCGCGCACGAATTCCCCGAGGTGGCGTTCGTGCGGGACTACGACGTGTCGATTCCGCCCGTTCTCGCGGACGAAGGGCGCTTGACGCAGGTCTTTCTCAACCTCGTACGAAACGCCGCCGAAGCGCTCAGGGGCGGCGCGGTGCCGGAACCCCGGATTGAGCTGCGCACGCGCTTCGTGCGCGACGCCTTCGTCGGGGACGTACGCAGGAAGCGCGCACTTGCTCTCGAGGTGCTCGACAACGGGCCGGGCATTCCCGAGGCGATCCGCGACCGGATTTTCTTTCCGCTCGTGACGGGCCGCGCCGAAGGGTCGGGGCTCGGGCTTTCGCTCGTCAAATCCTACGTGGAAGAGGCGGGCGGATCGGTACTCGTCGAAAGCCGTCCGGGGCGCACCGTCTTTCGCGTGCTGCTTCCCTTCGAACCCGCCAAGCCTGCTCTTTCCCGAAACCACGCCCTCGGAACCGATAACGACCAAGGAGACCGAAATTGACGAACGAAACCCGTGCCGAATCTCCTGCCGATTCGCGCGATGTGTCCCGCGACGCATCGCGCCCTGCGTCTCCCGCATCGACGGCGCCCGTCTGGGTGGTCGACGACGATCGGGCGATCCGTTGGGTGCTCTCCCGCGCGCTCGAGCGCGCGGGGCACGCCGCCCGTACGTTCGAAAACGGCTCCGCGGTGTTGGATGCGCTCGAAGCGGTAAAGCGCGGCGAAGCGGAAGAGCCCGCCGTCATTCTCTCCGACATCCGCATGCCGGGGATTTCGGGCGTGGAATTGGTGGAGCGCCTCAACACGGCGCTCCCTCAGGTGCCCGTCCTCATCATGACGGCCTTCTCCGACCTGGAAAGCGCCGTTTCCGCGTATCGGAGCGGCGCCTTCGAGTATCTGACGAAACCTTTCGACATCGAGAAGGTGCTGGAGTTGGTCGCGCGCGCCGCGACCGAGTACGCGCGCCGCAAGCGCGCGCTCGAACCGGAATCCGCAGCCGAGTCGGCGCTTGCCGCCGGGAGGGGGACTTCAACCTCTTTGAACGAATTGAGCGGTTCGAGCGGTTCGAACGCTTCGGCCCGAACGGGCTCCTCTCCGAGCGCCGACGCGCGTCGCACGGCCGGGACGACCGGAGCCGTCGGCGGAGACGGGGCGGCCGGTTCCGCTCTGGCCGACGACGGCCTCATCGGTCGTGCGCCCGCGATGCAGGAAGTCTTCCGCGCGATCGGGCGATTGTCGCAAAGCTCCGTCACCGTGCTCCTTACGGGCGAATCCGGGGCGGGCAAAGAAGTGGTGGCGCGCGCCCTCTGGCAGCACAGCCCCCGAAGCCGCGCGCCTTACGTGGCGCTCAACATGGCGGCGATTCCGCGGGAGCTTCTGGAAAGCGAACTTTTCGGCCACGAAAAGGGCGCCTTCACGGGGGCGAGCGCCTCGCGCGCGGGACGCTTCGGCGAAGCCGCGGGCGGGACGCTCTTTCTCGACGAAATCGGCGACATGCCGATGGAACTTCAGACGCGCCTTTTGCGCGTCCTGAGTAGCGGCACCTATTACCGCGTGGGCGGCCGAGAGCCCCTCAAGGCGGACGTGCGCGTGATCGCCGCAACGAACCGCGACCTCGAAGCGGCCGTGCGCGAGGGGACCTTCCGCGAAGACCTCTACCACCGTTTGAACGTCATTCGCCTGCGGCTCCCGCCGCTTCGCGATCGTCGCGAAGACGTGAAGCCCTTGGCGGAACATTTCCTCACGGCGGGCGCCGTCGAATTGGGACTCGAACCCAAGCGCCTCACCCCGGAGGCCTTGGCGGCCTTGGAGCGCTTCCCCTTCCCGGGGAACGTCCGACAGCTCGAAAACATCTGCCGGTGGTTGCTCGTCATGGCCCCCTCGCAGGAAATCCGTTTCGAGGATCTTCCCTACGAAGTGCAGCGCCCCGAGGGGCGCACGGCGGCCGAGTCGGGATCGGTTGCGTCGAGCGCATCGAGCGGCTTGAGCGGCCGAGGAGCGGCCGACGCGCACCGGTCGGAAAGCGACTGGGTCGACTGGGCCGCGGCCCTCGAAGCGGACGTCGTCGCTCGGCTTGAGCGCAACGAACCCGGCCTCTGGGGCCACGTCACCGACCGCGTCGAAACCGTGCTCGTTCGTGCGGCCTTGGCCGCGACGAAAGGCCGCCGCATGGAGGCGGCCGAGCGACTCGGGGTCGGGCGCAACACGCTCACGCGCAAAATCCGCGCGCTCGGTCTCGAAGACTGAGTTCGGGAGGAGACGCACCCCATGGCCCGCGCACGACGCCGAAGCGACCCGCCCGGAACGGGAGAGACGCCCGAAAACGCCCGCGGAGGGTTTCTCGTCGTGTTGCTCCCGGGCTTCGGGCCCGAGCCCAAACCGGGTGCGAACTCCGCCCCGCGCGGCCTCATCACGGCCGCGCGCATTGATCGGGGGCCTGCGGTCCGGCGCGTCCTCGGGTGGCTTGCGGCGGCGGGGTTTCCCGTTGAGACGGAAGCGCGCCGCTTTTCGCTTGCCGTGTGGCCTGCGGGCGGCTGGAAGCGCGCGGTGCGCGGACCCGAACAGGTGACGGAACTCGTTCGGGATTCGGACGAATTCCTGCGCGTCCTTGACGAGCGGCAACCGACGCTCCTCGTTCTCGTTTCCTGCTACCTCTTCGACGCCCTGCGGGACCCCGCCCTGACGGAGCGCATCGACGCCGCCCTCGGGCGCACGGTCGAGCCCGCACGGCGCCTCACCTCAACGCGCCTTCGCGTCGAAGGCGAACGGCGCGAACGCGCGCTCGTTCTCGCACTGCCCGTCCCCGGCCCCAATACGACGCCCGAATTCGAAGAGGAGCTCAAAGACGCCCTGCGGCTCTTCTTCGCGGGGACGCTTGCCGACTGAACCCCGCTCTTCGAAGCTCTCGAAGAGCTGCGCCGCCCGAAGGTCGCATGGAGCGCTTCCCTGTAGAATGACGGCCGCTTCGGATGGTCCGAAGCATTTTTCTTCGAACCTCTGCGAGCACTCATGTCCGACCCCGTCCTCGAGCCCGGCCGAAGCGCCCGGATCGACATCGTCCCCGAAACCGAAACCGCCGTTCGAGCGCTGGAAGCGCAGCCCTTCGCCTCGATCGAGGAAGCCTCGCGCGCGCTCGAAGCGCTCGGCGCGAAGCCCCAGCACGCGCGCACGCTCTTTCGCGCGTACCTCGGGCGTGCCGCCTGGCCTGATAGCTCGGACGAACGGTTCCCGAAGCGCGTGCGCGAGGAACTTGCCGCCTGGCGCGCCCGCATGGACGCGGTTTTGTCGGTGCGCTCCCGCCACCCCGGGGCCGATCCCGAGAGCGAACGTCTTCTCGTGACGCTCGCCGACCGTCAGACGGTCGAGTGCGTGCTGCTCCCGCGTCGGGGCGTCTGCGTTTCGACCCAGATGGGTTGCGCCGTCGGGTGCGTCTTTTGCATGACGGGGAAGGGCGGACTCGTGCGACAGCTCTCGGACCTTGAAATCGCCGCGCAGGCGGCAACGGCCCGAGCGCTGCGGCCGCTCACGAAGAAAGTCGTCTTCATGGGGATGGGCGAACCCTCCCACAACCTCCGGAACGTCCTTTCGACCGTGCGGTTTCTCGCCGAGTACGGCGACTTCGGGCACAAGGACCTCGTCATTTCGACGGTCGGGGACGAGCGGCTTTTCAACGAACTTTTCGCTTCGCGCGTGCGCCCGGCGCTCGCCGTATCGCTTCACACGATCGACGAAGAAAAGCGCCGCACGCTTCTTCCCCGCGGCACCCGCATGACGGTCGAGGCTCTGACGGATGCGGCCGAGCGCTACGCGCGCTTTTCGGGCTACCCCGTGCAGTACGAATGGACCCTGATGGCGGGCGTGAACGACTCGTTTGAAGAAATCGACGAACTCGCGCGACGCCTCTCCGGCCAGTACGCGATGGTGAACTTCATTCCCGTGAATGCCGTCGAAGGGAGCCCCTACCGCCGTCCCGAGCCCGAACACGCCCGGGCGCTCGTCGCGCGCCTGCGTGCGGCGGGGATCATCGCGACGCTTCGCGACTCGGCCGCTCAGGACGTCGACGGCGGGTGCGGACAGCTGCGCGCCCGCGTGCTGAAGGAGGAAGGGAAATGACGAAGATGACCGACCAAGCCGACAACCAAGCCGACGATAAAGCGACCGTCGAACCGTCCGCCGAAACCGACGACGCGAAGAACGTCGACGAGAAGAGCGTCGACGCGCGCCTGCGAGCGCTCGGTCGACTCGTCGATATGCCCGTCGCGCGCGACCGGCGTCGTCGCTACTGGATGGTGTGGCTCCTCTGGGGGATGCTCGGCACGGCCCTCACCTTCGAAGGCGTCAAAGACGGCACGTGGCTTGCGGTCGCGGGGATTTTGGGCGGACCCTTCTGGTTGCTCTTTCTCGTGTGGCCGTTCCTGTGGCTAAGGGACCGGCTGCGGGCGCGGTCGCTCTGGGCCGAAGACATGACGGCGCTTCTTCACGATGCGGGGGACGACCCCGACGGCACCTCGACCCTGATCGTCGTCTGGGGGAAGACGGGGGCGTTCGTTCCCGAATCCGAATGGTGCGGTGCCTTCCCGAGCGTGCGACTCGATGTCGACAAGGTCGAACGCATCGAGGCCGGAACGTTCCCCGGCGTACGCACGGCGGGCTTTCTCGCGAAGGACCTCGTCGCCTGGGCGGCGGAAAAGAACATCGAAGGGACAAAGGGCGACCTGCGCGCCGCGCTGCTCTGGTGCGACACGCTCGATCGGGCGACTCGCTGAGCCGAGGCGAGCACTGCCGCCGGTCGAAGCCGACAACGAAACCGAAATCAAAACGGGCGCTCCCCGCCGAGGGAAGCGCCCGTTTTGCAAGCAGCCGTCGAAAACGACTCGGTTAGCTCAAGCGATCCGTCGCTCCGTCAGTCGTCCTCTCGGAAGGACTGCTCGCGGCCCGATCGCACCGAGGGGAAGATCACGATCGCAAGGAGCAGGACCGAGATCGCCAGGAGCGTGGCGGAAATGGGCGACGCGACGAAGGTCGTGAGGTCGCCGCGCGACAAAAGGAGCGCGCGTCGGAAGTTTTCTTCGAGCATCGGCCCGAGGATAAAGCCGAGCAAAAGCGGCGCACACTCGCAGCCGAGCTTCGCGAAGACGTAGCCGAAAAGGCCGAACCCGATCGTCATCCAGATGTCGAACGTGTTGGCGTTGATCGAATAGACGCCGATCGCGCAGAAGATGAGAATCGCCGGGTAGAGGAGCGGGTAGGGAACGCGCAGGAGTCGCACCCAAAGGCCGATGAGCGGCAGGTTGAGGATCACGAGGAAGACGTTCCCGATCCACATCGAGACGATGAGCCCCCAGAAGAGGCCGGGGTTCGTGGTCATCACCTGGGGACCGGGCGTGATGTCGTGAAGCATCAGGGCGCCGATCATGAGGGCCATCACGGCATTCGACGGAATGCCGAGCGTGAGCATCGGAATGAAGCTCGTCTGAGCGCCCCCGTTGTTGGCGGATTCGGGACCCGCGACGCCGCGGATGTTCCCTTCGCCGAAGCGCGGTTCGGCCTTGTCGCCCGCGAGTTTCTTTTCCAGCGTGTAGCTCGCAAAGGACGAGAGAAGCGCCCCGCCCCCGGGCAGGATCCCGAGGAAGGACCCCACGACCGTGCCGCGGCAGATCGCCCCGGCGCTCTCGCGGATGTCTTTCCACGAAGGGAGAACCGACCCCACGGGTTCGGGCACGGTTTCGCGGCCGGCGTTGGCTTCGAGGTTGCGGATGATTTCCGAGAAACCGTAGATCCCCATCGAAAGCGCCACGAAGTCGATCCCGTCCATGAGTTCGTCGACGCCGAAGGCGTAGCGAAGCGCCCCCGAATTGACGTCCATCCCGACGAGCCCGAAGAGGATCCCGATGAAGATCATCCCGATCGCTTTGAGGAGCGACCCGCTTGCGAGCACCACGGCGCCCACAAGCCCCAACACCATGAGGCTGAAGTATTCGCGCGGACCGAATTCGAAGGCGATTTCGGTCAGGGGCGCAGCAAAGGCGGCGATCAGAACCGTCGCGAAACACCCTGCCGCGAAACTCCCGATCGCGGCGATGCCAAGGGCCGCTCCGGCGCGACCCGCTTTGGCCATGCGGTGGCCGTCCAAGCACGTCACGACCGCCGCGGCTTCGCCCGGAATGTTGACAAGTACCGCGGTAGTCGACCCGCCGTATTGCGCGCCGTAGTAAATGCCCGCGAGCATGATGAGCGCGGTCGACGGATCGAGCGAATACGTGATCGGAAGGAGCATCGCCACCGTGGCGACGGGCCCCATGCCGGGGAGGACCCCCACGAGCGTGCCGAGCGTCACGCCGACGAAGCAGTAAAGGAGATTCGTGAGCGTGACGGCGTTCTCGAGCCCGAGCTGAAGATTTTGAAGCAATTCCATAACCAATTCCTCAGACGAGATCGAGAGCGGGCGGAAGGAGCGTGACGGAAAGCCCCATGCCGTAGACGAAGATGAGCGCGGTAAGCGCCGTCAGGCCCGCGGCGAGAAGCACCGAGCGCTTCCACGCAAAGGACGGGTGCGCGAGCGTCGACGCGAAGACCGTGAGGAAGGCCGACAAAAGGAAGCCACAGGGAAGAAGCGTGAGGGCAAAGATCACGGCGCTTCCGAGAATGACGAGAACGGGCATGGGACGCCAGGCGCGCAGCGTGAAGCGCTCGGCGTTCTTCGCGTCGGCCTCGGTCGAACGGAAGCTGAGGCTCTTCACGAGTACCGCCGCCCCCGTCAGGGCCAGGCAGGCGCCGACGATCTTCGGGAAGTAGAGGGGCCCCATCTGAGCGAGCGTTCCGAGCTCGCCCTCGCCGATGAAGGTCATGGCGCCGAGCCCCAAGAGGATGTAGAGAAGCCCCGCGGCGAAGTCTTTGAGATTGTGAATGTGCATGAGTGTTCGTTCGGGCGCCCGTCGGTCGGGAGCCCGGAAGCCTGCCCGCACAAGGAGCGGGCGCAAAACGGGAAGGCCGAACGAACCGCTTCAAACGTTTGAAGCGGCTCAATCGGTTCGATCGGTTCGGGAAAGAACGCGGTTTCGGCCTGAAAACGCCCCGAAGAAGTGTACCGAGCTTGCGGTCCAACGAAGAACGCCCCCGAAAGCGCGCGTGCTTGCGGGGGCGTCGGCGTCAGGCGATCGGCCTCAGTCGACTCGCGCGCCCGAGAGGGCCACGAGTTCCTTGTATTTGGCGCGTTCCTCGACCATCAGTTTTCCGAAGTCTTCGGGCGACGTGGGCGATGCGACCGCACCGAAGGCGGCGAACTTTTTCACCGTTTCGGGGTCGGCGAGCACCGGACGGATCGCGTCCGAGAGTTCGGCGACGAGGTTGTCGGGGGTCTTCGCGGGCACCATCAGACCGAACCACGTGTAGATGTCGAAGTCGGGCACCCCCGCTTCGGCCATGGTCGGAATTTCGGGCATGAGGGGGGACCGTTCCTTCGTCGTGACGGCGAGCGCGAGGAGTTTCCCTGCGCGGATATTGGCCGCGGAACTCGCGAGGTTGTCGAAGATCAGGTCCGTCTGGCCCGAGAGCACCGAAAGGAGCGCGGGCGACGCGCCCGCAAAGGGGATGTGAACGAGGTCGATCCCGCAGCGGTTCTTGAGAAGTTCCCCCGCCATGTGGCCGGCGGAGCCGTTCCCGCCCGAAGCGTAATTGAGCTTCCCCGGATTCGCCTTCGCGTAGTCGACGAGATCCTTGAGGGACTTGACGCCCGTCTTCGCGGAGAATTCCGGCGTGATGACGAGCACGTTCGGCGCCGTCGCGACGAGCGTCACGGGACGGAAATCGTTTTCGGCGTCGTAGGGGAGGTTCTTGAAGAGGAAGGGATTGATGGCGTGCGTGGCCACGGCCCCCATGACGAGCGTCATCCCGTCGGCGGGACGACGCTTCACGTAGGCCATGCCGACGTTGCCGCCCGCACCGGGGCGGTTTTCGACGACGACCGTACCGAGTACGGGCGCCACCGCATCGGCGATCGCGCGCGCGGAGACGTCCAGGGGACCTCCGGGCGGGTACGGAACGACGATGCGAACGGGGCGGCTTCCTTCTCCCTTGATCGTCGCGGCGTGCGAGGCGATTGGAAAATAGGAGGCACTACTCAGTGCCACCACACCGATGGCACTCAACAAAGTGCGACGATTCAACATGAAAATCTCCTGGATTCGGGGATTCGTTTGGGAAAAAGGGCGGGGCGTTGTTCCCGTCCTCCGGGGGCTCCGAGCTTCGCCGCTTCGGCAAAAAGCGGGGCCCGCTCGATTCATTTAAGCACGGCGCGCCACCTACCGAGGTCGTGCAAAAAGGCTCGGACGTGCGGCCCCGCAAGCGAATGAAAACTCTCTTGCGCCAACGCAGTGGGTCTCCAACGGAATGCTTAGACGAGTTCGCCTAGGAGGTTTCTCCCGCGAAAACACCCGTCGGTTCGCCTCGACGTCGTCTCCGCATCAGGCGTCGATTCCCCAGCGGTGCGCAAGCTCCGAAAGCGTCCCGTCGGCCGCCAACGCCTCCCAGGCGCGCCGAAGGGCGTCGATTCCGGCAAAGCCCCGCCGCACGTAGAAGGCCTTGTATTCGACGGGCGTGAAGTGCTGAGGGAGGACGGCCAAGCGCTCGTCGCGCGCCGCGTACCAGCGCGCTTCGGTGACGTCCGTCACCATCAAATCCCCTTCGCCCGCGGCGATGAGGCCGGGGATTTCTTCGTTGACGGGGTGGAGCCGCACGCGGGCGTGCGCGAAGTTCGCATCGACCCACGTTTCGTTCGTGCCGCCCGGGTTCTTGACGACGCGAAGGTGTTCGTTGTCAAACGCCTTGAGGTCGACCCCTGCGAAGCGCTCCCGATCTTCGCGCCGCACGAGCCCCGTTTTCCAAAAAGGGGCGTAGCGGGGAAGGGCCGTCGCCGCTTGGCACCGCTCGGGCGTCACGGATACGCCCCCGCAGACGAGATCGACCCGTCCCGAAACGAGGTCCGAAAAGAGGGTCTTCCAGGTGGACGTGCAAAGCCGGACCCGTCCCGCAAAGCCTGCGCGCTCGGCAAGAAGCGCGAGAAGCTCCGCGTCGTGCCCGACTATGCGCCCCTCGGCGTCGCGCAACGCAAACGGAATGAAGTCCCCGGGGATCCCGACGCGCAGCGGCATCGGGTCGGAGTCCGAGGGAAGGTTGACGTTCTCATCCGGGCGACGCGCGGTGCGGATGTCGGAGACATCGCAAAGAGCGTCGCCCTCGACGTATCGGGGCTCTTCCGCGGAGGCGTCCGAGGGGTCGGAGCTTGCGGCGGGCGCGGGAACACAAGGCGGTCGGCGCATGGCGAAAACGAGGGAAAGGGCGAGGGTTGTCGGAAGCGTTTTTGTTTTTTCTCAGTCGAGCTTCTCAGTCGAGCTCCAACGCAAGCGTCACGGGCGCGTGGTCCGAAGGCTGCGCGTTCGCGCGGGGACGGGCGTCGACGGCGCTCGATTTCACCCGCGCGCGAAGCGCTTCGGAAACGAGCAGCAGGTCGATGCGAAGCCCCCGGTTCTTCTCGAACCCCGCCTGGCGGTAATCCCACCACGAGTAGGTTTCGGGCGACTGCGGAAAGAGCCGGAAGGCGTCCGAAAGGCCGCACGTGCGCATGAGGCGCGCCAAAGCCGCGCGTTCGGGTTTCGAAACGAGAATCTGCCCTTCGCGCTCCGCGGGATTCCAGCAGTCGCGGTCTTCGGGCGCGATGTTGAAGTCGCCCCCGAGCACAAGGCGCGGGTTCGTGCGAAGGAATTCCCCGACCACGCGCTCCAAGGCCGCGAGCCAGTCGAGCTTGTAGAGGAACTTCCAACTCCCCGTTTCCATGCCGTTCGGGATGTAGCCCCCGCAAAAGAAGAAAGAGTCGCCGCCCGTGACGGGCACGAGTTCCGCCGCGACGAAGCGCTTCTGCTCGTCGGGAAGTCCCGGAAGATTCAGGGTCGTGCGCTCGGGGTTCGCCACGCGCAGCGTCTCGCGCCGGTAAAGGAGCGCGACGCCGTTGTAGATCTTTTGCCCCGTGAAAATCGCCTCATAGCCTGCGGCGGCCAAGGCTTCGACGGGAAACGCCTCGTCGACGAGCTTCGTTTCCTGGAGGACAACGGCGTCCGTGCGGGTTTCGGTGAGCCAGTCGATCACCTGAGGCAGGCGCACTTTGAGGGAGTTGACGTTCCAGCTCGCAAGCGTGAGTGGGGTGGGCATCGGATGAACCTCGTTGCGGTCGCGCGGGTCGCGCAAAAGTGAAAATTCGGAAAAAGGTCTTCGTAGTGTAACCCGAGGGCCGACCTCGACCGCACTCGACCGCACTCGACCGCATCCGACCGCCCCCGGCCGCACTCGAAAGCACGGCACGAAAGTACGACACGAAAGTACGACACAAAAGCGCCGCCCGAAGCCGGGAAAGACTTCGGGCGGCGCGACGGAAAGACCGAGAAGGACTTATGAAACGGAAAAGCGAGCGCTTACTTCGCTTCGTCCTTCGTTTCCTTCGTTTCCGTTTCAATGCCCGTCAGACGCAAAAGCGCGTCGATCGTGGGTTTGCGGCCGCGGAACGCAACGAAGTTTTCCATCGCGTCGCGGCTCGAACCGCGCTCAAGAATCTCCGTGAGGAAGCGCTTGCCCGTCGCGGGATCCAAGACGCCCGCTTCTTCGAACGCCCCGAACGCGTCGCAGGAGAGGACTTCGGCCCACTTGTAGCTGTAGTAGCCCGCAGCGTAGCCCCCCGCGAAGATGTGGGAGAAACTCTGCGCGAAGCGGTTCCAGGCGGGCGGGAACGCCACCGCCACTTCGCGGCGCACGGCTTCGAGCACGCCCTGCACGGTCTCGTGCGCGGGGTCGAACGACGTGTGCAGGATCATGTCGAAAAGCGCAAATTCCACCTGCCGCACGCACGCCATGCCGGCTTCGAAATTTTTCGCCGCAAGCATCTTCGCAAAGAGTTCGTGCGGGAGCTTTTCGCCCGTTTCGACGTGCTTCGTCAGGGTCGCGACGACGCGCTCGTCCCAGGCGAAGTTTTCGAGGAACTGGCTCGGGAGTTCCACGGCGTCCCATTCGACGCCGTTGATCCCCGAGACGCCCGATTCGGTCTGCGCCGTAAGGACGTGGTGGAGCGTGTGGCCGAACTCGTGAAAGAGCGTCGTCACGTCGTCGTGCGTAAGGAGCGCGGGTGCGCCGTCGACGCCCGGCGTGAAGTTGCAAACGAGATAGGCGACGGGGGTCTGAAGAACGCCGTTACGGTACGTGCGGGTGCGCTCCCCGTCCATCCAGGCGCCCGAGCGCTTGCCCGCGCGCGCGTAGAGGTCCGCATAGAAGCTCGCCACGACCTCGCCCTCGCGAAGCACTTCGAAGTACTTCACGGTCGGGTGCCAGACGCTTGCTTCCGCCCTGCGGATCGTGATCCCGAAAAGCGTTTCCACAAGAGCGAACAGGCCCGAGAAGACGGCGGGTTCCGTGAAGTAACGCTTCACTTCCGCATCCGAATAGCTGTAGCGGGCTTCGCGGAGCTTTTCGGAGGCGTAGGCCTGGTCCCAGCTCTGAAGGTCTTCGAGCCCGAGCGTCTCGCGTGCGAACGCGCGCAATTCCGCCATGTCGCGCTCGGCCGCGGGCTTCGCGTGGGCGGCGAGGTCACGCAGGAACGCCATCACTTCGGCGGGGCTTTCGGCCATCTTCGTTTCAAGCGACAGCGTGCCGTAGTCCGCAAAGCCGAGAAGCTTCGCCGTTTCGGCGCGCAGCGCGAGGATTTCCGACATGAGGGGCGTGTTGTCGAACTTCCCGCCGTCGAATTCCGAGGCGCGCGTCGCAAACGCGCGGTAGAGCGTCTCGCGCAGTTCCCTGTCTTCGCAGTAGCGCATGAAGGGGAGGTACGAGGGGAACTGAAGCGTCACGCGGTAGCCCGTGCGACCGGCGGCTTCGGCCTGCATGCGGTAAAGCGCGAGCGTGTCGGCGGGAATCCCCTTCAAGCGCGAGTCGTCCTCGAGGTCGAGCGTGTAGGCGTTCGTCGCATCGAGCAGGTTCTCGCTGAACTTTTGCGTGACGACCGAAAGCCGCTCGCCGATTTCCTTCACGCGGGCGCGTTCCGCCTCGGGGAGCGCCGCGCCCGACAGCACGAAGTCGCGCAGTTCGCGCTCGACGAGGCGACGGCGCACGGGGGAGAGGGTTTCAAAGTCGGCGCTCTCGCGCATCGCCTTGTACTTCCCGTAGAGCGCTTCGTTTTGCGAAAGGCGAATGAAGCACTCCGACACCTTGGGAAGCGCTTCGTTGTAGGCGGCGCGCAGTTCGGGCGTGTCGACCACGCTTTGCAAGTGGGCGATCACGCCCCAGGTGCGGCCGAAGTCGTTTGCGGCCGCTTCGAGGGG
>UMGW01048931.1_pt1 | contig 30148 bp, 26 predicted proteins | sample 1965371 | NCBI WGS metagenome assembly UMGW01 (sample SAMEA4836082, study PRJEB28245) | human gut metagenome | biome: gut microbiome; material: fecal sample | place: Denmark | collected 2008
AACTGCTACGCCTAAAAAGTCTAACATTTGGGGGTCACATCATCTTCTTCTTTTTGGTTGTTTTCTCTCAAAATCCATGCAACTCTTTTTGCCTTTTTTGACACTTTCGGTTGCCTAAGCTTCTTGCCGGTACTTGCAAACCAACGAAACAGTCCCCCCAACAAGTCAATATTTTGTATTGTTTTGTACTACGGATTCCGGTGCTAATCTTTTAGAGGCTCGGTAAATTTAAGAGAAAAACTTTGTGGCGAGTGGGTTTTGAGTACGTCGGTATGTGTTGCAAGAAGTCCGGCGGACTTCTGTTATGCAACGACCGAAGCGGAGCGGAGACCACTGGTAGTTTCAGTGCCCATACCGTTACGCACTCAACAAACGGGAGTGCCCACGAGACGCAAAGCTTTTCTCTTAAATTTACCGAGTCCCTAAAAAACAGCCAAATCCGCAACACAAAACACTACAAAATTACTCTTTGACTTTTGTTTCCTAATGTGCTATTGTTAAAGGGTGTTAAATTATATTTTTAGGAGGCAAAACACATGAAAGGTACAGTTAAATGGTTTAATGCCAAAAAAGGTTTCGGATTTATCTCCGATGAAGAAGGAAATGACGTATTCGTACACTTTTCTGCTCTGCAGATGGACGGATTCAAAGTTCTCGATGAAGGCGACGAAGTAGAATTCGAAGTTATCGATGGCGAGAAAGGTCCTCAGGCAGCAAACGTAACAAAGTTATAATCGATTGTTAATGAAATAATTTTTGAATAAAAGTTATATAAGTTAAAAGGGTTGTAACAAAAGGTGCTTCATTCGTGGAGCACCTTGCTTTTTTATATAGATTCATGTAAAATGAATCTTAGGTCAAAATGACAAAACGACATTCGTACTTACATGAAAAAGATATTTACAAAATGGAGGATTAATGTAATGGGAAACTATTTTCAAAAAGAAATTGAATGTGCATCCGCAGACCAGATTCGCGCATGGCAAAATGAGCGTTTGGTAAAGCAGGTAAAAAACATCTATGACAACGTTCCTTACTACCGCACACGCATGCAGAACAAAGGTCTTGAACCAGGCGATATTAAATCGATTGATGATTTACATAAACTTCCTTTTATTACAAAGGATGACTTAAGAGATGCTTATCCATATGGACTTTTGGCACGTCCTTTAAAAGATTGTGTCCGCATGCAGTCAACAAGTGGAACGACCGGACGCCGTGTTGTAGCTTTCTATACCCAGCACGACCTTGATTTATGGGAAGACTGCTGTGCCCGCGCGATTGTTGCTGCCGGCGGTACAAAAGAAGATGTAGTTCATGTCAGTTATGGCTATGGCTTATTTACCGGCGGGTTTGGATTAAATGGCGGTTCTCATAAATTAGGAAGTTTGACACTTCCGATGTCCTCCGGTAATACAGACCGTCAGATTCAGTTTATGACAGACTTAGGTTCAACTATTTTATGCTGTACACCATCCTATGCTGCCTATTTGGCAGAGACCATTGAAGAGCGTGGTGTAAAAGATCAGATTAAACTGAAAGCCGGCATCTTTGGTGCAGAGGCATGGACAGAAGAAATGCGCCACGATATCGAGCAGTCACTTGGCATCAAAGCTTATGACATTTATGGTCTGACCGAAATTTCCGGACCGGGTGTTGCTTTTGAGTGTGAAGCACAGAGCGGCATGCATATTAATGAGGACCACTTTATTGCCGAAATTATCAATCCGGAGACCGGTGAAGTTCTTCCGGACGGTGAAAAAGGTGAATTAGTATTTTCGAGTATTACAAAAGAAGCATTTCCGCTTCTCCGCTACCGTACACGTGATATCTGTATATTAAGCCGCGAGAAATGTTCCTGCGGACGTACTCATGTAAAAATGACAAAACCAATGGGACGAAGTGATGATATGCTGATTGTAAAAGGTGTCAATGTATTCCCTTCACAGATTGAAACGGTATTAATCAATCAGGGATTCCCGGCAAATTATCAGATTATCGTTACCCGTGCTAAAAACAGTGATAATATTGAAGTTCAGGTAGAAATGACTCCGGTCATGGCAGCTGACGCTTCCTTCAACCGCGATCTGGCTCGCAAAAAATTAGTATCCGGTCTGAAAGCCATGCTTGGTATTTTAGCTGAAGTTACTTTAGTAGAGCCGAAAACCATTGCACGCAGTGAAGGAAAAGCAGTCCGCGTCATTGATAAGAGAAACTTATATCAGGGCTAATTTATTTTCCCAATCATTTGTTCATAAAGTGTCAGGCCATAACTTGTGTCGCCTGGCACTTTTTCATACATTTGAAAACGAATTTCATTTTCTTCCGTTCTGCCCGCCGACAAAAACAGCACATTCTCAGGGTGTTCCCCATACAATTCTTTTGCAAATTTCGTAATATGAGTCACCATCCATACCGTTACCGCCTCCGAAAGACAAGTATGCATTAAATCCATTGCAATCTGGTAAGCCGTCACTTCTGTTGTAGTCGCAAACGATTCATTCAAAAGAATCAGCGTATTTTTCTTTGCCCCACGTAAAATCTGCTCCATACGCTTTAATTCTTCTTCAAATTTACCCATGTTCATCGTTGCATCTTCGCGTCTGGTAAAATGCGTAAAAATATCTTCATACGCATAAAGCGGATATTTCTTTGCCGGCACGTACATCCCCGCCTGACAAAGCACCTGCGCAATGCCAAGACTGCGCAAAAAGGTTGATTTTCCGCCTTGGTTAGCTCCCGTCACGATAAGGGCCCGTTGTTCTTTCAGACTCACAGTATTTGGAATTGGCTGCTCCATACTCTGCAAAGCAAGTGCCAATTCATATAATTTTTCAGCCTCTTCTTCACAAGCTTTTGGCATACAAAAATAAAACCCAGCCGATAAACCGCGCTCATACATTCTCGCACAGCCCGCCAAAAAGATAATCTGCCTTGACAGCGTCTGTAAAATCTCCTCCCACTGCTGCAGAAACGGCGAACACTGCTCTAATAATTCAAGGACAACCCGGTTGGCAAACTGAACACCGCTCTGGTAAACTTCCTCACTGGCAATTACGCGCCCCTTCTTTCCTGAGAAAATACCGCTTCCTGCCCGCTTTGCCTTGTCACATACGGAAACAACTTCCACATTTTCCAGGGAAAATCCTTCCCCAATTGCTCCCTCCAGCACAATTTCTCCGTTTCCTTTAAAAGCATCCAGATTCTGCACCAGTGCAAGCTGCTCTTCTAATCTTTCGGCCGGCTCTGCCTCACAAAAACTGTCATAAAAATAGTTAAATGCAGTCTCTTTGAAAATCTCCGGATTTTTCGCTCCCATTTGCGAAATCTCAGAAAGTCCCTGCACCAATTCCCGAATTGTTTCTACATGCACACCAATCATCGTCTGTTCCATCAAATGTTTCCCGCGGCTGTCTAAAATCGCATGCAGTCCACGGGTCAGATTTTCCGAAAGCGAAACAATCCGGTCCCGCAGCTGATATGTTACCGATGAATTTTCACAGGCAGCCGTAACAACCTGCTGCCTTTTTTCAATCTCACTTTCCGTCGTAAGAGGATGCTGAAGAACTTGCAAAATAGCGGGAATATCACCTACTTTGTCACCTGCCATATTTCTGGCAATCCAGTGCAGATTTAAGTCCTTTTCCAAGTCCTGCTTTCTCCGATACGAAAAATTTGTCTCCTCAAAAAATTCAATCTTCATGTCCTATCACCGCCTTCATCTGATTTTCGGTCATATTGTATTTGGTAATCAGTGAGTCTTCATATTCTGCCTCACTCGCCGGTTTTCTTGTTATTTTGAAAGAACGCGTATGATGGTCATCTGCCAGTTCCGCAACCAGACTCACTAACCCATTCCTCTCTTTTGCAAGCGACTGGATATGTGTCACATAAATTCCATAGCAGTCATGCGACATGAAATAATCAAGCACTTTCTGCCCCATAATACCGGCATCCCACGTTGCCGCTGTCGTAAATAGCTCATTCAAAATCACAAAACTTCCACTCCATTTTTCCTGCATCATCGGTTTTAAGCGGGTTAATTCCTCCACTAACTTTCCTTTTCCGGACATCTCCGATTCGTCATTTGAAAAATGCGATAAAATCGTTGTGAAATTTGGCACACCAGCCTTTTCACATGGAACTAAAAGACCCATTTTTGCAAAATACAGAATTTGTCCAATCATGCGCGCATAGGTCGTCTTGCCGCCTCCATTGGCTCCCGTAATCACAAAGAACCGCTCATCTTTTTGCAGATTACAGTCATTTGCAATCACTTCCTTTTCACTGCGAAGAGCTAAGGCAAGATCATATCCCTGCTTTACTTCCAGTTTATCCGTTTCCTCCGGCATACAAAATGAATAACCTCTTCCTTTCATGTCCCGCACAAGCAGGAAAAAACCAAGATAATACTGCACATCTTCCGCTAACTGCACGAGTTTTTCATCCATCTGAATCTGTAACAGTGTTTCTAACATGCCATCCCAGTTTTGCCTCTTAATCTGCCGTTCCGCCAGATTTTTCTCAAGCAGCGTAAGCTCTGTCTCCTTGTTTACATTCATCGCCTGCCCCGGCTTTTTGCCAACAACAAAAGCCTTTGCCATTCTCTCTGCAAAAAATTCGCCCTCTGATTTATCTTCCCACACAACCTTATTTTTTTGAAGGGAAAATATCATTTTCGTTTCTTCCATCGACTGATGCAGATTTTGCGCCAATTCTTTGCCCTTTACAAATGCTTCACTTTTTGTCACCTCGCAAAGATACGAAACAAGTTCTTCCATTGCATCCGAACAAGACGACTGCCTTTTTAAGTCATCCAATAATTGTTCAACTGCCTGTATGTAAATAAGAAGGGAATCTAAATGCCATTTCTGCTTTTGATAAATCAGATTACTGTAAGTGCTTTTTTTCTCATAAGAAACTGCCCTCGCCACCTGCTTTGCATACCTGTCAAACGCCTTGAAAACTGCCTCATTCTGCATATCTGAGGTGATTTTTCTCCGATACTTTGTTGTCTCGGATTCTTTCGGAATATTCTCATACAATTTTTGCAAATCATATCCCTTAACCAAATTGTTCATGTAAGAAATGCACACATTCAAATTAAAATCCGTAAAAATACTGATTTTTTCCGAATCCTCACACTTCTCTTTACCCAATATACTATAAAACAAATGCTACCTCCTTTATTTTGACCGAAAGGCACTTAAACCCCCAAGTGCCTTTCGATTTGTTCACTAGAATCGGAAATCTCTTTTGCCTTCATGAATATTTTCAATATACTCTTTTGCCTTCTCTTTCACTACCGGATTTGTAATAATTTCCAACTGCTCCTGAATCACTTTTTCCCCTTTTTCTTTCGTGTCCGCAGAAGCATAGTCCTCTAAATACTCCTTAAGTGTCATCAGAGCATTTGGCTGACAACAGTTTACAATCTGCCCCGATTTCAACAATTTCATAAACCGGTCACCGGTTCGTCCTTCCCGGTAACAAGCCGTACAGAAACTCGGAATATATCCAAGTCCAAGCAGCCAGTTCACAACCTCATCCAGACTTCTTCTATCGGACACATCAAATTGAGCGGAATTCTCTTCTTCCGGCTCTTCCTCAACGTAGCCGCCCACACTTGTGCGGGAACCACCGCTAATCTGGCTGATTCCAAGGTCTAATACTTTTTCTCTCGTTGCCTTCGATTCACGGGTTGAAACAATCATTCCGGTATATGGCACCGCAATGCGGATAACCGATACAATCTTCTCAAAGATTTCATCCGGAATGGCATTTAATTCTTCCGGATCAATGTCATCAGCCGGGCAGACACGAGGCACACTGATGGTATGCGGTCCAACACCAAACTTAGCCTCCAAATGCTCTGCGTGCATAATAATACCAACCAATTCATATCGGTATTTATCCAGGCCAAACAAAACACCGCAGCCTACATCATCAATCCCAGCCTCCATGGCACGGTCCATCGCCTCTGTATGGTACGCATAATCACTTTTTGGCCCTGCCGGATGCAGTTCTTTGTAAGCTTCTTTATTATAAGTCTCCTGAAACAGAATATAAGTTCCAATCCCTGCATCTTTGAGTTTCTTGTAATTTTCAACAGAAGTCGCTGCAATATTTACATTGACACGACGAATCGCTCCATTTTTGTGCTTAATGCTGTATATCGTACGAATACTCTCCAAAATGTACTCAAGCGGATTATTCTCCGGGTCTTCGCCCGCTTCTATCGCCAGACGCTTATGCCCCATATCCTGCAGCGCAATTACTTCCTGCTTAATTTCTTCCTGCGACAGTTTTTTTCTTGCAATATGTTTATTTTTTACATGATACGGACAGTACACACAACTGTTAATACAGTAATTGGATAAATAAAGTGGCGCAAACATTACAATTCGCTTGCCATAAAACCGCTCTTTAATCTCTTTTGCAAGTTTTTCAATTTCCTTATTTTCCTCTTCCAATTCACATTCCAAAAGAACCGCCGCCTCTTTGTGGCTGATTCCTTTCATCTCGCGTGCTTTCTGCAAAATCGCATCAATTACCTGTTTATTTGCCTTATTTTCACTGGCATATGCCAGTGATTCTAAAATTTCTGCATCGTTAATAAATTCATCTGCGATACTCGATTTTGGATCATATTTGTACATAATAATTTCCCCCGATAGTATCAAAATTGGCTGCTTGCGCAACTGTATTAAGGATAGCACAAATGAGATTTTTTTTCAATGTTTTCCGTTGCTTTGTTTGTGTCAAATGTTCGCTGTCACTTTTTTTGTTTTCCGTAATTCCGTAGAAACCGGTAGCGAATATTTGACACCATCCAATCCACTTAAAACTTAGTTCTAAAATAAAATGCTGACAAGTTCTGACCATCCCCTTTTGTCACAAAACCATCTTCCAATGCGAGTGCAATCATGCCCTCCATCATGCTCCACATAGAAACAATTGCGCCAACCTCGTTTGCTTCTGCTATTACGGCAGGTGTCTTTTTACGAAGTTCATTTCCTGCCATATCTCTATGCCTGCCAATCAATTCTGCCAACTGATTAATCCCTTCGCCTAATTTACCTTTTAGCGTCTTATAATCTTCATTGGAAATAGCTGCAAATTCCGGTAAGAGTTTACCATCCTTCACACTGACAAAACGATTTTTTAACAGTGTAGATAACGCCGCTACTTCTTCAGGTTCCTGTTTTCTTTCAACTGCTGCTTCCAGCACCTGACCAACCGCATTTTGATATTCAAAAGGGTTCAGAACGTTATCCGACAATTTTACAAAGTTCATAATACGCATATAGCCTTTGCTCATATCATATTGTCCATAAATCCCCTTCGTATCTGTATGATATTCTCCTCGAATTCCCATAACATATCCATTACTGCCATTCTGTAACAAAGGGAATGTAAGCTTCGTATTCATCTTCTGTTCAGACATCATACCGGCTTCCCAAATAATCAACAGTAGTATAAACCACTTTTTTGCATTAAGGTCTGCCGCCTCATAGCAGTAATCCGTCTCTACCAGATATTCCACTCCCTTATCAACAAGTTGCTTTACCTTCTCCAGTTTCGGATAAAGTAATTCGACTGCCTTGTCATATACTGCTTTTCTCCACTGTTCATCATACAAAACCATATTGCTCTGATAAGCTTTTCCTTTTCTTACAAGTAGTCCCATCTTTTCCAATATTGCAACTTCATCTTCAAGATAAGGAACTCCAACACCCATTTCAAGACTCAGTTCTTCTAATGTTTTCGGACTCTCGTATGCAGCAATAATCAGATTCCCAGGAAGTTTTCTTTCAAATAATTCCCAGTATCCACTCGAACTATTTCCCCAAAAATTCATAGTAAATTTTTCCGGAGCATAACTTAATTTGCCATATTCTCTAACCATATCCATTCCTTCTTTCAGCTTTTTCCTGCCCTCAAAGAGATACTGTTTCACATTCGATACAGATAGATTGTATTGATTTGCTATTTCCTTGCAAGTCCTGCCACCAATGTAATAGCTAATCATAATCCGGCGGTACCTTTCCCTAAGGAAAGATAACTCTCTTCGCAAAAGCATTATTTCCTCCGCCTTTAACATATTTTCCTCAGGAGAAATACAGCAGGCGCCTTCAAAATCATTAGGAATTTCCGTATGCCTTTCTTTTGCACTTTCCCGCCAATAATTTTTACACAGATTGTTGGCAACACGCCACATATATCCATATACTGCTTCATCACTCTGAATCCTTCGATACGAACGAAGCATCTCCAAAATGATATCGGATGCAACATCTTGTGCCGCAACAGTGTTTTCAAGTCTCTTAACACAATATAAATATATTTTCTGCATATTCTCCTGAATAATTGTTTCTATCTGTTTCTTTGTCATAGGTTCTCCTTTTCGAACTATTGTTTTGAAAGCTTTCATGTCTATAGTAGCAAATATTTCCTACCGGTTAGAAAACTTTTTTGAAAACAACTAAAAGGGGAGTAGTTAGCGTGTTACTTTATAATATCTGCCATTATAAAATACTTTTTTAGGTACTTTTCTTTTTTTTCGTTTTTTAGATACTACTTTTACCGTGCATTTTTTTCGAGACGATTGGGTAACTTTGTATACAATGCCGTATCGTTTGAAACGTTTCCCCCGCTTTTCATATTGTTTTATCCAAACGGCTTTTAGGAAAATGTTCTCCTCGGTTCCGTCACTGACAGACTGACCTAATTTTGTTTTTCCGGTAATCCACTTTCCGGTGGAAACACTTTTCCATCCCACAAACTGATAATTTTTTCTTTTTGGTTTCTTCTTTGGAAGGATTCCCTGACTGCCCCATAAAACGCCGGTTGTCTGTTTTATGGCAGTTCCTTTTCCTGTCCGATAAAAAATCGTATAACGAATCGGATGAAAATGCGCATATAAAATCGGAATCTGTGCCGGGTCATTCCCCTCAAACTGACTTTGATAAACCGTCGCGTACATGGTATCTTCGGTTACAAGGTTTCCCCCCTCTTTTGCCGTAAACCAGCCATCAAACCGGTATCCGGTCTTTGTCGGTTCATCATAAATAGGAAGTTCCTTTTCATTCCACGAAAATGTTTCCTCACTTTTTACAATCTCATCCCCGCTATCCAAATAAATCTGATATCCGGTCTTCTCCGGTTCCGGCTCTTTTTCCGGTACCACAACCGATTTTTCCCATTTTGCATACAAAATAGACGGAGCTGTCACTGCTTTTCCAAACGACCACGGCTGTCCCTGACATTTCTCATCTGAGTACCAGCCTTTAAAATCAAACCCTTCTTTTTTCGGAATTTTCGGGGCTATGTCTATTTCTCCTTTTTGATAATACTGTGCCGGCACACGTTCTCCTCCCCGGGAATCATATGCTCTGCGTATGCCAAGACTTAACTGTAATGTAACCGCAAGTTTGGCATCCTGCCAGCCGGTTTGATACTCATACGACAATTCTTTTATAAAATCTGAGCACACAGCTTCTCCTGCCGCCTCTTTATAATCCGAATTAATTCCATCACCGGCTGCCCCATCAATTTCAACCTGTAATACATTTGCAATATCAAGTGACGAATCTAAATCCGCTAATTTTACATAATACCAGCCATCTTTTTCATATTCACCCGCCAATCGCTGCTGCTTGGAAATATCTGCATATGTGAGTTTTTGATTTTTTGATAAATCCAGACTAGTAAGTCCATTTCCATGAACATCCAGATATTCTAATGCCGTACATGCCGCTACACTCAGCTCTGAAAGTTCTGTATTGTGGCAATCCAGTTTTTTCAATTTTAGATTGTTTGACAAATTCAATTCAGTAATTTTCGTATTTCCACAGTATAGCTCCCTTAACTTAGGAAACGCCTCCAGCCCATTCAGCGAATACAGCTCTTTTACCCCATTTAACGAAATCACACGAACCAGTTCACATTCCCTTGCCGAAAGGAATCCATCCTCATCGAAATCAAATGGAACTCCCTCATATGTTCCGCTGGTAAACTCTGATTTCCGTAAACATTCCAAAAATACAGAATCTTCAAAAACAACCTTTCCTGCCGCATCTTTTCCGTCTGTCAACGAAATTGGATAACTAATTTTTTCCTCTTTTGCATAACTCATTTTGCTCATTGTAAATACTGCAAAAAGCAACACAAATAAAACCAGCCCTGTCTTTTTCATAGAAACGCTTTCCCCCTATTTAATCTTTAATGTTACATTCGTTTTTTTGCTGCCATCAGTAAACATATTGTACTGATACGTTATCTTCTTTGGACACCTTTTTCCCTTTACAAAAATTCCTTTGTTCTTCACTTTTCCTTTTGAAACTTTTGAAATAACATTTGTCTTTTTCAAGGAAGGAACCGGAATGAGATAGCCTCCCTTTTTCTTTTTGGCTTTTACCGTCTTGGTCTGCCCCTCCATTTTTACCATTTCCATTCCTGTGTACCCGGTCATCAGGCAGCCGGAAATCAGGCAATTATTATTGATGTACAAATACTGCAATTTCTTATTTTTTGAAAGATTCATCGTCGTAATTCGATTGTCATTGACATATAATTCTGTCAACTGACGGTTATTTTTCGTAGACAAACGCACCAGACGATTATCATCGCCATAAAACTTCTGAAGTTTTACCAACTTACGAAGATTAATTTTACTCAACTGATTATGCGAAACAGATACTTCTCGTAACTTTTTGTTATTTTTCAAATTCAGTTTCTTTAACCGGTTACTATCACAATACAAACGCACCAGTTCTTTCTGATTTGTCACATCTAATTTTTTCAATTCATTTTCCCGGCAATCAAGCTGCTGCAATTTCTTATTTCCTGCAAGCTGCAAATTTTTGATTGCGTTTTGACTGCAAAATAATTTTTCAAGTTTTTGATTTTTTGAAACATCCAACCGGGTCAAATCACTATGAGAACAATCCAATTCCTTCAAATCAGGAAAATACTCAATTCCTTTCAAAGATGTAACCGGCAGATATTCCAGTTCCATCCGATATTCAGAGGTTTCCCCTACGTCAAGCACCTGGACGCTTTTTCGTTCAGCATCGCTTAATTTACCATCTTGGTTCTGGTCATAAGATGCCTTTACATAAAATCGGAAATAAGCATCCGGGAAATTTTTGCTGTTAATTTTTACGTTCTCTGCTGCCTGTGCTTTTGACTGTAGAAACAATATAGGTGCCATCAGTAGCAGCACTGCAAATAGAATCTTTTTCATGTCTTTCTCCCCTTCCTCGTAATTCTAATATTTCTTTACATACTTTACATTTTTAGTATCTAAGTGTGGACCGAATTCCATAACCGAATCGTATAAATATATTTTAGCCTTTTTCACTCCATATGCAGAAAAGCCATTCAGTTCCGTACTTTTTCTCATGTCCAGTTTTTTTAGTTTCTTGTTGTAATCACAAGTAAAGTTCACAAGATAATAACCACCAATAATTTCAGTATAGTTATTATGATTACAATAGAAAAAGACCAGTCCGGTAAACGGTTTCAAATTTAGCTTACCACTTAATTTATTTCTCTTGATGTTAATTTCCCTATAATGACTTTTCTTACCCCATTTAATTTTTGTTAAAGAACCATGAGTCCATTCAAAACTATCCAGTTTTTTTAATTTACTAAGGTCTAGTTTTTTAATCTTAGTAATTCTTGACGCCGATAACGTTTTAAGTTTTGTAAGACAGCCTAAATTGATTTTTGTCAGTTTAGGCATAAGATTCAAGGTATAAAACTTTATTTTATTCTTCTTTGGAAGTTTAATTGTCTGCATTTTTTTATTATCTGTCATATATAGTTTTTCAATCTTCTTATTTTTAGACAAATCCACTTTTTTTAATGCATGGCAATCACTTACTGACAAATGTCTTATATTCTTATTGTTTTCCAGATTCAGTGTCTTTAACTTTGGCATCTGAATATAACAAAACGGCATTTTTTTATAGTTTTTTAAATTTATTTTTTTTAGTTTAGTCCCCGTTATGCTCAAATTATTAATTGGAGCTTTTTTCGGCAACTTTAATTCGGTCATTTTATTGCTTTCAATCGTTATTGCTTTCAGTTTTGAAAATGGTGATAAATCTAGTTTCTTTAACTTCGGAGCATCAATAGAAACTCCACCAAGTAATGGCAATTTTTTTAATTCCAATGATGTAAGGCTTTTTATATAATTTACTTCTACATAATGTAATTTAGGGCAATCCGAAACTGTTAACTGGGAGGTTCTTTCTTTGGTGCCAAATCCCGGCAAATATAATTCTTGTAAATTCAACACGTTGCTGATATTCATTTCTTTTTCAAACTCCGCATCTAATTTCAGTATTTTCACATAATTGTTTCCGGAAAGATTCACTCTCTCATATGCTCTATCCTGCAATGTCAGCTTTTCAAGTTTTGTATTGCCACTTAAATCAAGTGCCTCTGTGTTCTGTACATTAGTAAGCCGAATCAATGCCTCCCCCAAGTTAGCATTGTTAATAACCAGTTTTTTTATTGAACTAAAAACCGCTGTTAGTTTTTTCAAAGATTGTAAGCGGGAAAAATCCACACTGTCAATTGACGTAAAATCATACACAGCAAGTTCTTCACATTTGCTTAACTGATATATCTCGTCTATATTGGCAATGCTCTTGCCAGATACAGCAAAATTTTTCAAATTAGTAAATAACGAGATATTTTTTAAGTTAATATTTTTGTTATAATCTTCTACACTTAATTCAGTAACAGCGTCTATCTCCTTCTGAGACAGGATACCATTTCCGTCTTTATCTGCCTTCTTTACTGCTTTTAACATTACAGCATCTGGAAAGTTTTCCGCAGTCAAAGATATTTCTGCTGCTTGTGCTTTTGACTGTAAGAGCAGCAACGGTGCCATAAAAAACAGTAGCATTACAAATATAATTTTTTTCATTTTAATCATCCTTTCTTCTTTTTCTTCTTTTTTTCTACAATCGGATACAGTTGAATTGCTGTTCCACATCCCCAAGGTAATTTCCCTTTATCCTTATATATCTTTCCTCTTTTGCTTTTTCTCAAAGAAAATCCTTTTAACTGGTAACCTTTTTTCAACACATACGGCGACTTAATTTTATAAGTACTGTCCTTTTTATAATATTGTGTCACCTGTTTTACTTTCTTTTTCTTCTTTATTGCATCTATCTTTTTCGCATCCGCATATTGAATCGTCCTCTTATACTCCAATTTTGTAGTCTTAAACCGAAGCGCTTTATTTGCTACTACAATTACTTGTCTAGTATCCGCTTTCGTCTTTTTTTCATAAACTATCTGATTGGTTTTAGACTTCTTTTCTTTACCATCCTTAGGTTCTTTATACAAAACCGCCTTATTTTTAACCATTTCATATGCCAGATACCCAGTATCCTTAATACGTTTAAATGAAAAACTTTGCAGCATTTTGTCTTTCATTACCATATTCTTTTTACTTATCTTTGGCTCTGTAACTGACTCAGTATCCATATTAATCTTAAAATTTTTATTTTCATTTGATGAAACCGCATTCCAATATTTGTTAAAATCGGCCAGTCTCACTTTCGCACTGTTCATCTTCTTTGCCATTACATTAAATGCACTTTTCGCTATAACTCGTGCATCTCCATCCGATTCAACACCATTCCAGTACCCTAGCATACTTGATGCCAGACGTTGTGCGCCACTTCTCAATTCCTTTGGCATAATTACTCGATGTTTTTTACTCTTTTTTACAATATCAGCAATGGCTAACTTTTCCTTAAGATAACCGTAATCTAACAATACATTATCAATATATGCATTAGGATTGTCTTTCAAGTTTCCCCACACCGTATCAACCGCTTTTGCTTTTACATTCGGATTCGTCACATCCTCTGAACTGTGAACAATCGGTCCAAATTCATTGTACTTTTTAGTTACTTCCTTTTTGTCATTTCCCTTTATTTTAATATTAAAGGACACCTTCTTATACGCCCGATGCGAAACTGCATCCGTCGCATTATGAATTGCGACACCGAGTAAAATAAGGCTTTTTTGTTTAGCTGTCAGAGCTTTCTTTTTTCCTGCTTTCTTTTTGCAATATTTAAACAACTGCTGTTTTGTTGCCTGCCCCAATTCTTTTTGTACATCTTCTTTGCCCTTTTCATTTTTATACAAATCCACATTATTCGGGAAAACATCCTGATAACGGACTTTGTTCTCTTTTTCTCCTAATTTGTATGCACTATAAAGAATATACTCTGTATTTGCAACATAATTCTTACCTCCATGGAAACACGGATGCAGGGAATAGGATTTCATTCGCGATATACTATCTGGAGCGCATACTGCAATTTTTATAAGTTTAATATCATTGTCTGAAACACTTTTTTTGCTGTTATTTGCATTTATAAACTGGGAAGAATGACGTTTTCCCTTCCACTGACCGGTTACATAATGACATTTTGTTCCAGAACATACCTCATCATTAGAACCATATATTTCTTCTGTTTTCCAGTTCTTGACATCTAATTTTTCATAATTATTTTTTGCCTGCTCATAATCCAGAAGTCCTTCTCCGAAATTTTCCTTATCACCAAGCGTTTGGTTTGCACTCTGAACAAGCAGTTTCCGAATAAAATCGGCTCCTTTATCCCGGTGCAGCCCCCATAATACAGAGGCAGCTCCTGTGACTTGAGCAGCTGCCAAACTCGTTCCTTCCTCCACAATGATGCCTCCAAATGCACCCGTTGACAAAATCTTTTCTCCCGGTGCCATTATATCCAAACCTTCACCGGTTGGACTAAATGCTGATTTTTCATTCATATCATCTGTTGAACCTACACTAATCACACTGTCCCACGCAGCCGGATACATAACCGAAGATTCGTCTTCATCCGCACTGCCGGCATTTCCGGCAGGTGCAATCAATAAGATTCCTGCCTGTCTCGCATCTTCCACTGCCTTTTTCAATTCCGGTGAGTATTCCGTCGTTGCAAAACTCATATGAATAATATTTACCTTTTTCTCAATTGCCCATTGAATAGCTTTTACAACGCGTTCTACCGGTGCCTCATTCTGTTCATCCAAGATTTTCGCCGAGTACAATTCTACGTTGGCTGCCATACCACAAATTCGATCCTCGCTTTTTCTTGCACAAATAATTCCTGCCACCGCTGTTCCATGTCCGTTGCTGTCACCCATGAGGAAATTTGTCTCTTCCCCGGTGTTATCAATAAAATCTTCCTGCTCTTCACATTCGATGTCATCATCCAAATCGACGCCGGAATCTAATAAGGCAACTCGGATTTTTTCTGCCTTTTTACTGTCCTCATAAGACTGTTCTGCTCGAATCCTCTGAATATTCCACTCTGTCTGACTCTCCTTTGTTTCTGCCTTACTTGTCTCCACTGCCACATACGGAGCAAGCAGGGCAATCATTAGAAAAATGCTGATAATTCTTTTCATGTTTTATGTTCTCCCCTCTTACTTTTTCACACAATACGCATTGCTGTATTTACTGTACTCTTTATTCGGCTTGTAATAAGCACGAATTTTATAAGAATTTCCTTTTTCGACATTCTTAATCTGATATTTTGTTTTAGAACCGGAAACGGTTGCATACTTTTTGTATTTCTTAGCCTTTTTCTTTTTCTGGTAAATCACATAATTCGTTGCGTGCTTGACTTTCTTCCAGCTAAGTGTACAACCTTTGCCTTTCTTTTTCCCTTTTAATTCCGTTTTTTTCAAATTCGCATTAACCACAATTGTCCGGAAATCCTGTGCTCCGGTATAGCGGTCATATACACGGATTTTGGCACTTCCCGTTTGTTTTGCATGGATTATGCCACTGGAAGAAACTGAAATCACATCCGGATTCGAACTCTTCCACACAATTTTCTTTATCGTAGGTACCGCCGGTGTTAATGCCGCCTTTATCTGCTGCTTTTTACCCAGTTCCATTTTTTTCGGCACACCCTTCATAACGATATCCTGTACATAACTCTGAACGCAGACCTTACATTTTGCTGTGTATCCGCCATCCGCTGTTTTTATTTCAATTTCACATTCACCGAGCGCATTTGCTGTTACAATTCCAGTCTTTGTCACAGAAGCAATTGCTGGATTCGAACTTTTCCATGTAACTTTACGATTCGTTGCATTTTTAGGAACCATGGACCAGACTAATACTTTTTGTTCTTCTATGTCCATATTCAAAGTTTTTTGCAGATTTACGCCCGTCGCATAAACCGGGCGAACCGTAACCGGACACTCACTGGTTACTTTATCCCGAATTGCCGTTGCCGTCAGTTTTGTCTTTCCCGGATTCACCGCCTTATAATGTCCATCCGAATAAAGCTGCATAACTGAAGAATCATCGCTGCTTAATGTATATGCCGGTCTGGACGCATCCTCCGGAATCACTTTTACCTGAACCTCTCCCTTTGCACCATCTTCTACATCAAGAGATGCCGGTATAAATTCATATCCCTGCACCGGTATATATGGTTTAATCGTCATCCGGCACTTTGCCTGACACTCGGGATTCTGCACACTGGTAACAGTCACAACTGCCGAGCCAATTCCTACGGCATGAAAATGTCCATCCGGCTCTACGGTGACTACTTTTGTATTTGAACTTTGATATGTGACTTTTGTATTTGTTGCGTTTGTTGGTATTATTTCCGTATGAAAGTAATCGTCCTCACCCTCATAATATAATAATTCTTGATCTATTTGAACTTTCTTAACCGGTATGTAGATATCGCTTTTTTTGACATATCCCCAGAATTCATTTGACTCACCAAAGGTTTGTGCACCGGGCAGTTCAACACGGCAAAACTCTCCACATCCCGCAACAACATTTACCGCTTTATCCTCTGATAAAACTGCTTTTACCTCAGTAGATTTTGATGTAATTTCTGCCTGGTCACTACATCCATAATATACCGTTGCCCCGGAACGAACTTTTCCCTCTGACGCCTGTTCATAATAGGTCATGACAGAGATTAACAAGCTTCTTTTTACTGTCTGCGTTCCCGCCTTACAAGTCATTGTAAGGACTGATGTTCCTTCTTTGAGCGCGGTCGCTTCGTAACAGTCATCATACTCCTCATCTTCCTCAACAAGGCAGACATCACTTTGGCTGCTTGTAATTATTACATCCGATATTTCAGCCTGCCCGGTCGCTTCAGCCGTTAGTTTTACATGAGAACCGGGCGTCATACCAATATGAAATTTAGCCTGTCCCCATTCATCCCAGATGACAATACGCGCCCCTCGCCCCTCAGTAACCGCTCTTATTGGTTTGGAACATATCATGCTGATTACGATACAAATTACTGTCAGAATACTTACAAGACTTTTTGGATTAATTTTACTCATTTTTTTATTTCCCCCTATTTTTGGCTAATTATTCCACGTGTTATGCTACAACAAATGACAAAAACTGTCAAGCTCTAATTTATTTCTTCTGTCAGAGAATCGTTCCAAACCAATAGATTACACCAAGCACCCAGCTGCAAAACACGCCATACAAAATAACCGGTCCGGCAATCGTGAAAATTTTACATCCAACGCCAAATACCCATCCTTCTTCCTTAAATTCAATTGCCGGTGCGGCTACTGAATTGGCAAATCCGGTAATCGGTACAATCGTTCCTGCACCTGCAAAATTGGCGAGCTTCTGATATAAATTCAAGCCGGTAAACAGCACACTGAGAAAAATCAGCGATAATGTCGTATATAATCCCGCTGTTTCTTTTTCCATCCCCAAACTCATATAAGCATTCGAAAGAGCCTGTCCTACGACACAAATAAATCCTCCAATCGCATATGCTTTCAGTAAATTGAGGCACCAGCTCTTTTTCGGCGTGTGATTTTTTACGTAAGCATTATACTTTTCATCCTTCTTTTTCTGTTCCTTTTCCTGTAAAACCTCTTGAATGTCGATATTATCCTGATTCATTTTCTGCTCCTTTACCCTTGATAAAAATATTGAAATAAAGTTCCTGTTATTTTCCCAATTGCAATTGCAAGCGGAATAAGATAAAACGCTTCTTTAATTTGCAAACGGTTCACTAAAATGGGAATTACACGCAGCATTTCCGCCAGTGCCATTACCAGACATCCGACATATACACCTGCAAAAAGTCCATAAACCGCTAAAAAAATCGAAGTCAGCGGCATCGGAATTTCAAACACAATCCAAATATTTCCCAATGCACCGCCCGCTATAATCATCGTTTCATACCACACCACATGATTTGCCGTTTTCGTCCTTGCCGCCAGTCTCGGTATAATGCCAAGCATCGTAATAAATGCAAATATTCCCGTTGCGACGGCAACACCGCTCGCCAAGCCAATCAGAATGAGTACACTATACTGAATCACTGTCAATCGTTTTTCCCTCCCTTGATGCTGCCGCAATCAGTGTTTTGTTTACCTGCTCCTCATATGTGTGCATTTCAACCTGAATCGGTGTCGGGTCATCTTTTATTTTTCTCCTTCGGAAATGATTATAAAAAACGAGAATTCCCACAGGCAAACCAATAGCATAACAAATCTCAATGATGGAACCGCCTTGTTTTTCCTGCCCCAGCACCAGACGGTATACTTTGTCAAAGACATCCGCAACACTGACATCCTCGTTAAATGTCATAATGGTAAAAGCTGCTCCCATAAAAACGATAAAAGAAACAAAAATAGTCCGTACATATTCCCACTTTTTCTGTTTCTCCTTTTCATCCGGCTTTTCATAATCAATAACAAAATCACGTTCGCCCAAATTTTCAATTTTTAAATTCGGATATTTCTGATGAATCACCTCATATACTTTCGCAATCGTGAACATCGTTTTTTGCGGGCCATGAGCGGGCAACGTATAAAATACCATTTGATTTAATTCCTGTACAACTTTTTTATTCGTACAATGTAAAGTTGCCAGATCATGAAATGTAACCTGACGCTTTGCAACCGGGATATTCTGCGCGATTTTTACATATAGTATCTCTTCCATTCTTTATACTCCTTCACCAATGTTCCCTTTCCTTGTACCGGTGTTTTCTCATCATGATTACCCGAGCGGTAAATCCAGACCGCCAATGCCGCAAATACAAGAATGACAATGGTACAAATACCTGCTTTTTTCATACAAACACTTCCTTTCGGTATTACCATTGCCATTTTCTATATTTTTATTCATGACTGCGACATACAAAATGTTTCCTCATCGAGCCAATAATTTTCTTTTCCAAACGACTGACCTGTACCTGACTCATATCCAACAGTTTTGCGGTCTGTGTTTGTGTTTTATCTTCAAAATAACGTAGTTCAATCAATTTTCTCTCTTTCTCGCCAAGCTCACCCAAAAGCTGCTCTAACAAGATTTGATTAACAATATGCTCCGATTCATTTTTTCTCGATGGAATTTTGTCCATAAGAAGAATTTCGCTTCCTTCTTTTTGAAATACCGTTTTATGCAGAGACTCCACTTCACTGCCGGCTTCAAGTGCCATTACGATATCTTCTCTTGCCAATTCTGTTGCTGCGCTTAGTTCCTCTAACGTCGCATCACGCCCCAGTTGAATGGCCAACATTTCAGCTGCACGCTTAATCCGTATTCCATTTTCCTTTAATGTCCGGCTGACTTTGACCATTCCATCATCGCGTAAAAATCGTTTGATTTCACCACTAATTACCGGCACTGCATAAGTAGAAAATTTCACTTCAAAATTCACATTGAAATTATCGACTGCTTTAATCAAACCAATTGCACCAATCTGGCTCAAATCTTCGGCATCATATCCTCTTCCCGCAAATCGCTTCACGATACTGTATACCAACGGCATATTCGCCTTAATCACTTGTTCTCTTGCCAATTTATCCCCTGCTCGTGAACGTTTAATCAGTTCTATGGTTTCCATTGGCAGACTCCCTTATGACAAAATAAATGAACTATAAATTTTTTTCTTCATACGAATCGTTGTTCCCTGCCCCACCTGTGACTCCACATGCAGTTCATCCATGAAAGCTTCCATGAAAGCAAAGCCCATTCCGGAACGTTCCATTTCCGGTCTGGTCGTAAACAACGGTTCCATGGCACGATTTACGTCACCGATTCCAACACCTTGGTCCGCCACTTCAATCCATATGGTATTTTCCTCAATCCAGCTATGTATCTTAACCTTCCCCGGCTTGCCATCATATCCGTGAATGATGGCATTTGTAACCGCCTCGGAAACTGCTGTCTTGACATCACCAAGTTCTTCTAAGGTCGGGTCAAGCCTTGCTAAAAATGCGGCAACAACCGTCCGCGCCAGACTTTCATTTTCCGAATTACTGTCAAATTCAAACATAATCTCCGTTTTTTCCATTATAAAACTTCCGTCCTTTCCTGATATTTAGGAATAATCCGATAAAGCCCCGACATTCTAAAAATGCGGTCAACATTATCTCCAATTCCGGTCACAAAAGTTCTTCCTCCTAAAAAATTCATTTTTCGGTGTCTTCCCATTACCATGCCAATTCCTGAGCTGTCCATAAATGTTATGCCTGAAAAGTCAAATATTAATGTTCTGACATTTCCCTTCTCTATTTGTAAATCCACTACTTTACTGATTTGTCCTGCTGTATGATGATCCAATTCCTCGCAAATGTGTAACACAAGCTGAGAACCTGTTCGCTCCATTGAAAATTGCTCCATTTTTTTCTTTCCTTCCTTTTTTAGTCATTCGAAAAAGACCCATAGAAATTTTCTTCTATAGGTCTTCTCATTCGTTCTTTTATTCTTATTGTCCTTGTGTACCTTGCTGCTCAATCTGCTGCAAATAGTTATTTGCCTTATTCGCAATTGCGCTGTTTGGGTCTACCTTAATTGCTTTTCGATACCATTTCTTTGCTTTTTTGTTATCCTGTTTTTTCTGGTAACAATAACCAATCTGGTACATCGCATCCTGATGTTTCGGCTTCAGTTTCAGCACATTGCGGTAAATTGCAATCGCTCCATCATAAGACGTATACGCCGTACGCTTTCCTTCATTTAAAAGGGCTTGAATCTGTGCATCCGTCACGGTATGAATGGTTGTGTAAATTTCTTTTGCTTCACTGCTTCCAAAATCGGATTTTTTGCAGTCCGCCACGGCAATTGCTGCCTGAATCTTATCATCCGCAAGATAAGCCTTGACTCCTATCAATAACTTTTCATAACTTGCCGTTTGTTTCTGTGCAGACGAATCCGCATCCTTTATCTGTTTTTGCAGCTTGTCAACCTGCTCCTGCAAAAGTTCCTTCTCTTTCTTCAATCCGGAAATCTGGGAAGATTGCACGGCTAACTGGTCATTTGTATCTGAAATATGTGAGCCTTCTCCACTTCCGCTGTTTTTCATCGTCGGCCAAAGCAGAACAAACGCTACGGCAAGTCCGACAATGGCACCGATAATCACATAGATAACCGGCATTAACGACCGCTTTTCTTCCTTGTAAGTACCCACCGGGGTTACATTCGAAAGAGGGTCTTTCTTTGACGGCTTTTTCACTAACTCTTTCTCTGAGGAAGCAGCTAAGTCACCAACTTCCTGCATATAGCGCAGTGTTGTCGTATTATTAAAGTCAATTCGCCTGGCGCGGTTTAAGCATTTTGCTGCTTTATGATAGTCTTTGTCATGAATATACAATAATGCAAGCAGCTGCTGTGCACGCACAAAATGCGGATTCAGACTCACTACTTTTTTTAATTGGATAATTGCCAAATCATCATTTCCTGCCTGTGCTGCCGCCAATGCAGAATTATACTTTTTAATCGTTTGATTTGTCGCATCCAGTGCCGTCTGATTCTTCTGAATCGTATTAATATAGTAATCCGCTGCATTGTCATCGGCCTGCAGGTATTTACTCAACACCCACTCGCTCAAAGCTGCTACGGTCTCACCCATCTCATAATAAATCAACCCAAGGAGATTTCTTGCGTTGGTATTTTTCTTATTAAACTCTAAACTTTTTTTCAAAACAACAATCGCACCTGATAAGTCACGCACTTTCGCCTTTTCCAATCCCAGATTATAATAAGTATTGGATACTCTGCGAATATAATGAATCACCGAAAGATTCTGACCGCAAAATGTGCAGAGTGTCGCTGTGTCGCTCACATTAGCGTCGCATCTTGGACATCTCATCTTTGATAACCCCTTCCTGTTTTTCATCACAATGTTCCTTTAGCATCCTGTATCAACTCTTTTACAATATCTGTCACATCTGCTAAATTATTATGATAAACAACATCTTCGACTTTCTCGATGTCCATGCTCGGCTGAAATTTTTCAAGTTCTTCCTCAAAATTAAGCATTCTCGTACCTCCTATTTGCTCTTTCACTGTCACGCATTCCCTTTGGTATTCATAATACCTATTTTGAGTAAAAAAAGCAAGTAGGAAATACGAGAATCCTTCGACAAAACATAAGTTTCCTTCACAAATTACGTCACGGTTTTGTAAAATGCGCCAAACGCTCCTTAACCTGTTCCATCATTCCCTTATATTTCTCTAATTTTTCTCTTTCCTCAGCAATCTTTTTCTCCGGTGCTTTGTTTACGAAATTCGGATTACCAAGCATACCTTCACAGCGTTTGATTTCGCCGGTAAGTTTCTTTTCTTCTTTCTTCAAACGCTCAATTTCTTTGTCAATGTCAACCAATTCTGCAAACGGAATATAGATAGTTCCATCCGCAATAACAACAGAAACCGCATCCTCGCCAATATTTTCTTTCGTTGACTGCAGTGTCACATCACTGGCAAGACCAAGCGTTGCAAAAAATACTTTATTTTCCTCGAAGATTTTTAGCACTTCTTCTTTTTCTGAAACAACGATAACCGATGCTTTTTTGCTTGGTGGCACATTCATCTCACCGCGGATGTTTCGGATGCCTTTTACTGCTTCCTTAATTCGCTCAACTTTTGCCTCATCCTCAGCAAAGTTACGGCTCTCTTTATACTTTGGCCATTCACTTACCATGATGGAAATTTCTTCATCACCCATAAGTGTACAATAAATTTCCTCTGTGATAAACGGCATATACGGATGCAGTAATTTCAGTGCATCAATTAAAACAGTTTTCAATGTGTACAAAGCTGCTGCTTTTGTTTCATCCGCATCGTTGTACAAACGTGGTTTTACCATTTCAATATACCAGTCGCAGAATTCTTCCCAAATAAAATCATAAATTTTCTGAACGGCAATTCCCAAGTCAAAGGAATCCATCAATACAGTAACATCCTTGGCAAGTGTATTCACCTTGGAAAGAATCCACTTATCTGCCTGAGTCAGCTCATCTGCGGTTACATTTTCATAATCGACATCTTCATTCTGGTCAAAATTCATCATAATGAAACGGGAAGCATTCCATACTTTATTGGCAAAATTACGGCTCGCCTCAACACGCTCCCAATAAAAACGCATATCATTTCCCGGTGCATTTCCGGTTACCAGTGTCAGACGCAGCGCATCGGCACCATATTTATCAATCACCTCAAGCGGGTCAATTCCGTTGCCAAGTGATTTACTCATTTTTCTACCTTGGGAATCACGCACAAGTCCATGAATCAGTACCGTATCAAACGGAACCTGTCCTGTATGCTCAAGTCCGCTGAACATCATTCGCATAACCCAGAACGGAATGATATCGTAACCGGTTACCAATGTGTTCGTCGGATAGAAATAATCCATCTCCTCCGTCTTATCCGGCCATCCAAGTGTTGAGAATGGCCAAAGGGCTGAACTAAACCACGTATCCAGTGTATCCGGATCCTGACGCATCGGCTTGCCACATTTCGGACATACTGCACTATTTTCTTTGGTTACTACCAATTCACCGCAGTCATCACAGTAAAATGCCGGAATCTGATGTCCCCACCAGAGCTGACGGGAAATACACCAGTCGCGGATATTCTCAAGCCAGTGGAAATACGTTTTATTAAAATGCTCCGGAACAAATTTTGTTTTTCCTTCTTTTACTGCATCAATCGCCGGACCGGCAAGTGGTTTCATTTTTACAAACCACTGTTTGGATACACGCGGCTCTACTGTTGTTCCACAACGGTAACAAGTTCCTACGTTATGATCGTGGTCCTCAATTTTTACAAGAGCGCCCTCTTTTTCCAAATCTTCTACGATGGCTTTTCTTGCTTCATATCGATCCATGCCCGCATACTTCTCATATTCATCCACGATTTTAGCATCGTCTGTCATCACATTAATAATCGGCAGGTCATGGCGCAGTCCAACCTCAAAGTCATTTGGGTCATGTGCCGGCGTGATTTTTACGACACCGGTACCAAATTCCATATCTACATAATCATCAGCAATCAACGGAATTTCACGGTGTACCAGAGGCAGAATCAGTTTTTTGCCAACCAAATCTTTATACCGCTCATCATTCGGATTCACGGCTACTGCTGTATCACCAAGAAGTGTCTCCGGACGTGTTGTAGCCAGATTAATATAACCGCTTCCATCCGCAAACGCATAGCGCAGATGCCAAAAATGTCCTTTCTGATCTTCATACTCTACTTCCGCATCAGAAATCGAAGTCAGGCAGTGTGGACACCAGTTGATGATTCGCTCCCCACGGTAAATCAAACCTTTATTATAAAGATTTACAAAAACTTCCTTAACTGCTTTATTGCAGCCCTCATCCATCGTAAAACGCTCTCTGTCCCAATCACAGGAAGAGCCCATTTTCTTAAGCTGCGATACAATTCGTCCGCCGAATTTATCTTTCCATGCCCATGCACGCTCCAAAAACTTTTCTCTGCCAATATCGTCTTTTGTGAGTCCTTCTTCTTTCATTGCCTCAACAATTTTGGCTTCGGTTGCAATTGATGCGTGGTCTGTTCCAGGCATCCACAAAGTTTCATATCCCTGCATACGTTTAGAACGAATAATGATATCCTGCAGCGTATTATCAAGCGCATGTCCCATGTGAAGCTGACCGGTAATATTCGGTGGTGGAATCACAATCGTATAAGGTTTTTTGTTTGCATTAACTTCTGCATGAAAATATTTTTTGTTTACCCATTTTGCATATAACCGGTCTTCGATATCCGCCGGATTATATGTCTTTTCCAGTTCCTTTTTCATTCTGTTTCATAACCTCCATTCATCAAACTAGATGCCAGGGGCATCTGCCAACCAACATCAAAAAAGACCTGCCGTTTTCGACAAGTCATCAAAATCCTCATTGTCCACGGCATCATAAAGGACGACCTAACAGCCGTGGTACCACCTTTTTTCAAACACAGCATAACTGCCATGTTCCTCATTTTGTCTATAACGGGACAAGCCGTCAGTTCCTACTGGCCGTATCTGCCACATTCAGAACCGCTGTTTCAGAGCTACCTTCCACAAGTTTTTTCCGGGGAAATCTTACAGCCAATGAATTTCCTTCTCTGTCAGTGCCACCTGTGTACTCCTCTCCTGCACTACATTTCTTTCAATATCATACGAGAATTTTGATAAAAAGTCAAGGTTTGTTGGTGATTTGGGTTGTGACAAATGTTTTTTGTTTTCTGTAATTCCGTAGAAACCGGCGCGAACAATTGTCTCCCATCACTCCACACTCTTTTTTTTATTATATCTACCATAGGTATTCTCTTCTCTCACAAGCATTGGTTCCTCAGTCGCTATCTCACGGATATATTCTACCGGTTTGTCGGTACACTCGCTGATAAATTCTAATGGCTGCCCCATAGACAGCATCTTTTTGATAATGCTATTCTGTATTCTTTTTTCTCCTTCCTCTCTTCCTTCTTTCTTCCCTTCTTCAAAAAATTCATGTGAACTGTAGTATTTCATAATCTCATCTTCTCCTTCCCTGCATTCCTTCACACTTTTCACGATATGTCCAAAACATGCATCTTCATTTTCTTCCGTTGTTTCTTTTATGTAGCGCAGTAAATGGTCTAATTCACTGCCATCACCCAATGGAATTTCCAAATTGATATACAACTCATGCACTCCGTTTTCCACCGGATACTGCGTGCTGTATGTTCCTTCCCTGTCACGCACTGCACGAAAAATTTCATACACTGTCTGACCGCCTCCAATAAAATCGTTCATTGTAATATAAATATGGTACACATCAGGCAGTTCCTTATACGCTTTCCCTTTCTGTAAAAGGTGTGTATCAATACTTCCGTTGCAGTACCTCACACGCCGCATATGGTCGTCGTCATCGGATATCTGAAACTCTACATGAATCGGCTCCTCTCCCGCCGTCTCTGCTAGAATATCCAGTACCACACTGCGAAATTGCAGATTGGTAATATCATACTGCGACGTCACCCCTGTAACCTCATACCCCTCTCCCAGAATAATCTTCACTAAGTCTTGGCAGGCCTCCTTGTCACGGAACACTACTCTTGAAAACAAATCACTGATAAGATTCATCTTCTGAGGCAGGTTTTCAAATATTGTCTGATTCATAAAATCATTTCCTCCTTTCCTGTGATGTTGTCACAAAAGGCAGGAACATTTATATACAATCCTGCCCTATTCTTTTTTCCGGAATAAAGCAAGAGTCTTTTATAAAATAATCATAGAATCTGGATACTAAGTCTGAACCATTGCTTTTCTAGATATTTACATTATATATTGTTGCATGTGTCATGTCAAGCATCGTTTCGCGCCACAAAAAGTCGCGAAACGACTTCTTTACAGTAGCATTTTATGTTATAATAATTTAGTAAAAATACTTCACAAAGAAAAGAGGAATAAACATGGCTTGGTATGACGAATCAGTATTTTATCATATTTACCCTTTGGGATTAACGGGCGCACCGGCGCAGAATGATTATGGCGAGGTTGTCCACAGGCTTCCTAAGCTGCTCCCATGGATTGACCATATAAAAGAAATCGGATGCAATGCAATTTACATCGGACCGCTTTTTGAATCCGTAGGACATGGCTATGAAACAACGGATTACCGAACACTCGACAGACGTCTCGGCGACAATGACGATTTAAAAGAATTTGTCCGCACATGTCACGAAAAAGGAGTGCGGGTTATCTTTGACGGTGTTTTCAATCACACAGGAAGAGATTTTTTTTGCTTTCAAAGACCTGCAGAAAAACCGTGAGAATTCACAATACAAAGACTGGTACTGCAATGTGAATTTTGGTGGAAATAATGAATACAACGATGGATTTTCCTATGATAACTGGGGCGGTTATAATCTGTTAGTAAAACTGAACCAGTGGAATCCACAGGTAAAAGATTATATTTACGATGTAATCCGCTTCTGGGTTTCTGAATTTGACATTGATGGCATCCGGCTTGACGCAGCAGATGTTCTTGATTTTGATTTTATGAAGGGAATGCGTCAGGTTGCCAATGAAGTAAAACCGGATTTCTGGCTGATGGGCGAAGTCATTCATGGCGAATATACACGCTGGGTTAATTCGGAAACTTTGCATTCTGTAACCAATTATAACCTGAATAAAGCTCTTTGGTCCGGCTGCAACGAGCATAACTTTTTTGAAATTGCACACACAGTAAAGCGTCTTTATGACATGGGTGGATGCCATTACCGGAACTTGGAATTGTACAGTTTCGCCGACAACCATGATGTTGAGCGAATTGCAAGTAAGATAATAAACAAAGACCATCTCGGCGTAATCTACACTTTGATGTACACACTTCCGGGGATTCCGTCTATTTACTACGGCTCCGAATTCGGTATCGAAGGAAAAAAAGAACAAGGTTCCGATGCTTCACTCCGACCACACTTAGAACTTAGTGACTATGCCGATGCAATGACTGACAATCCGCTGACTGCGCTGATTGCCAAACTCGGTTCTATCCATCAAGCGCAAAAAGCATTGTGTTATGGTGAATACAAAGAACTTCTTCTTACGAACCGCCAATATGCTTTTGCACGCTGTTATGAAAATGAAGACGTGATTACAGCCGTCAATAACGATGAGCAGTCGACAACTCTCCATATTCCGTATCAGGGACCAAAAACACAGTTTAAAGGTGCACTATCCGGCAAAGATTATATGGTGCAGAATGGTTCAATTGAAATTACACTGGATGCATGTGGCGGCGATATTCTTATTTAGAAATATTTTTTGGTTCACGGTTGACTAAATAAATTCCTGCACATACAAGCAAAAGTGCAAAAAGCGTATTTACATTCCATAGGCTGTCTTTCAGAAAAATAACTGATAAGAGGCTTCCAAATACCGGAATTAAGAAATTAAAAACTGTCACTCTACCCATCGGATTATATTTTAACAAAACAGTCCATAGGGAAAAGGCTACTGCCGATAAGAACGCTAAATACAAAAGCAGCAGCCAGCCGGTGGCAGGTACTTCCAAAATCGAAATTCTCCCTCCAAATAAAAAACCCACACCAATCAACAAAACCGCACCCAGAATAAGCTGCCACCCACAAAGAGTAACCGGTCCCATTTTCTTTGCCGCCTCTTTGTTACACAGCGAGCCAAGTGCCGATGACACAGCAGAACAAAGCATAAAACCTTCTCCTAAAAAGGAAAACGAACCGCCAATACTCCCTTTTCCGAGATTTACCACAAACACGCCAAGAAGACCCAAAAGACACCCCGCAATTTTTCTTCCATTAATTGATTCATGATAAAAAATGCATGCCGTCACCACACAAAAAAACGCTGTACTCCCATTCAAAATTGCACCTTTTACTCCTGTCACGTGCGCCATACCAATATAATAAAAAACGTACTGCAAAGCAGTCTGGACAAATGCCACAAGTACAATCTGTCCTTTCGGCCACTGCTTTCTCCGTTCCTTTTTATGCTCCTTTTTCTCCACAAAAAAAGAAATCAAAAGAGTCAAAATACCTGCAATCAAAAATCTCGCACCGGCAAACATAAGCTGGTCTGCGGTGTCCTGACTAGCAATCCGAAACATACGGTATCCGGTTTTTATACCGGGAAATGCACTTCCCCAAAGCAGGGTACACAACACCGCCGTTGCAAACACAATCCATTTTTTTGAAAATAACTTCTGTGCGTTCATAAATATAATATTACCCTTTCACCTTTTTCTATGCAACAAAATGGCACCCCCTCAGGAAGACAGGATGCCATAAACTATCTCATTCATCAGTATCCGTAAAAAGGATTACCGGTTTGGACAAATGATATTGATAATATTTAATTACATTACCACTATACATACGCATCGGATTCCAGTTGCACAAATCATAATCCTTGTGATATGGCAAATGATAATAAAAAGAATCATTCGAGCGACTGGTTTTATCGTAAGTAACCAAACTCTTTGCAAAAATTTCTTGTGGTGTCATTCTCTATCCTCCGGCCTTTCTTTTCTCCATTATATGACGGAACAAAAAATTTGGCAAGGAAAAATGAAGAAGGTTTTTGTTCTATGGCTGTTTCCTCCTCTTACTCTCCAATCCTATACTCCTGTAACAATTCTTTTTGGTAGTCTGTATCCATGATTGCTTTTTGTATATCTTCCATTCGGTTATCCGCCAACAAGCATTGGTATAATGCGTTAATTTCCTCGATTCCCTGTGAAATTCCTTGTAAAATCCCTTGCGAAATCCCCTTTGCCATTCCACGCGCCTCTCCTTGAGCAATCCCTTTCTCTATTCCACGTGCCTCTCCTTGAGCAATCCCTTTCTCTATTCCTCGCGCTTCTCCACGTTCTTCATACATATCTAACAATACACACATATGGATTTTTCCTCCTTTTCCTTCTGTTGTCTCAATTAATTCTTTTGCTTTCCGATATCTCCTGTCATTTGTCACCGCAGACAGCCAATCTAAAAATGCTTCCGGGTGGTCTAATTGAAACTCCGTTGTTTGGAAATATTCATCCAGTTTTCTTCTGTCATTTCCGCAGGACAGGTAACGGACTATGTATTTAAAATCCGATTGATACTGGCGAATTGTCGTTTCCGGCTGACTGGCAAGGTTAATAATACAAATGGGATGCTCAGGAATCCATTTTGTAAGTTCTTCACCAATATCTTCCGGAAACTCCAGCATATCATTCAGACATCTTGGCTTTCCCCATTCATTCTGACTGTAATTCAAAACCAGAGTGATGACCGGACTTAATTTCTGTGAATCGTTAAGTTCTTTTGTCA
>UMGW01077297.1_pt1 | contig 28665 bp, 24 predicted proteins | sample 1965371 | NCBI WGS metagenome assembly UMGW01 (sample SAMEA4836082, study PRJEB28245) | human gut metagenome | biome: gut microbiome; material: fecal sample | place: Denmark | collected 2008
GTATTCCTCCGGGGATAGCGCGGCGTACAGCTCCGCAAATTCGGCTTTCCAGTTATCCTTGCTTTCATCAAAAGCGTCCGCAAGCCCGCCCCAGCCCACATAGCGGGAGAGAATTTCCTGCTGCTCCGGGCTGGCCTGCAAGCCCTCAAACTCCAGCTCCTTCAGGAGATGGATAGCCGCCATATTTGCCCGAAACTTTGCTTTTGCGCCGCCGACGCCGAGGGCATCATCAGTGATGTGAAAATTCTGCGCGTTGCGGTGGCTTGCTGCCTTGAAGTCCGCATAAGCGGCCTGCTCCGCAGCGTCGGCACTGGGAAAGCCCTGCCACTCGCCGTCAATGGAAATGGATACCGCATGACGGTGTGTGGGAGTCTCGTCGATCTCGGCCTGAGAGATGGCATCATCAAAATCAGGCACAAATTCGCCCATTTCCGAAAGTGCCGCTCGGCCTTCCTGTTCCAGAAGCAGCGCTTCTTCCTCGCTCATAGCAGGAGGTTCAGGCTCGGCGGGTTCCGCAGAGGGTGGGTCATGCTCCGGCTCGTCAAAGCGCAGGGTACGAATCTCTACATCATAGGGGAGGTTGTTTTTGTCGGCGGGATATACCGCCACGGTTTCCTCGGTGTAGGTGTGGTTTGGTTCTTTTTCAGGGACAGCCGTATTCTCTGCGGCGGTTTTTTCCGGCTGCGGATACCGCTCCATGAGCCGTGCGAAGCTCTCCCTGCTCTCCGCACGGGAGATGGGATAGAAAAGCGTCGGGTCGCTGAGGGTAATATCAAAGACGCCGATGCTTTCGATGATATAGGGCTTACCGTTTTCCAGATACACCGTATCCCCTATGGAATACGGGAACGGTTCTCTCTGCGGGGCAGGAGCACTCTCAACCGCTTCAGGGTGTTCAACATCTGGTGTTTCCGGTTCATGCCAGCGGTGCTGCTCCACATCCTCATCCGAAACATGAATGAGGTCGCTGAAATCGAGGTTTTCCAGCTCGTTGGTAATAAGCTCCTGCAAAGAGCCGTACTGCCGGGTTTCCAGATGCGCGTCATCCAGATAGCGCTCCAGTCGGTAATTCACAAGGTCGATGTTCACCTGAATGGGAATCTCATCGTCGGTGACGGTGGTGTAGGCGACACCGACCTTCGCCGGGTCGCTGAAATCCGCCTCCGAGCCGTATTCGCTCCGGCAGAAGTCGGAGATCAGTCCCTTTGCCCGTTCCATAAGCGCCTGTTCCGCCTGCCCTTGCAGCTCCAGCCGGTACGCCTCTGCCTGCCATTCGCTTGTAAATTCCTCGGTCACGCCGTCCGCGTCCACATAGTAGCCGTGGGCCTCGTCGTCCCAGACGGCATACAGGGTACGGAATCCCCGGTCAAGGCTCACCACATGGAAACGGTCTGCGGGGTCGAAGGCAGGTTCTTCCTGCTGTGCCTTTCTTTCCTGCGCCGCGATCCGCTCCACATCCGCCATAACCTGCCGGATGAAGGGGCTGTTGCGATTAGCTTCCGCATCCACAACCTGCCCATTTACAATACCGCGTTCAGCAAGCGCTTCCCGGATGGCGATGGGGTCAATATTGTCAAAGTTGTCCTGTTCCTGCTCGGTGTAGAAGTTATCGGATTGAATGAGCTGCGCAATGCGCCGCTGCACCTTCGCCCATGACAGCGTGACCGGCTCGGAATTGCCCACGGAGATTTGCAGCGGTTTAGAGGTATCCTTCAAGCCGTACTCCCGCGCCAGCCATGCGGCGGTGTCCCGGTCGCGGGCGTGAGCCTTCATATAGCGGACAACTGCGTGCTTGCTTTCAATCCTGCCGTTCCACTGCTGCAAGGCCGCGTCAATGTCCGCCTGCGTGACCTTGTAGGGCGAGGGCGTAACCGTCGTTGCCAGCGTGGGGTAAAGCTCGTCCAAAAGCTCCTGATGGAGCCGGTTGTGGAACGCGGGCATATCGAAATAGAGCCGTGTGAGCTGCAAATCCTCAGACGCCATGACGATGCGCCGGATGGCCGCCGCGCCCTCCAGATAGGCGTTTTGACGGTCGGAATTGCGGCAGGCGTTGAGAAATGCTTCATCCTTGGAAAGCGCGTTGCCCACGCTCAGGCGGTATCGCCCGAACAGCTCCTGCACCGTGGGCTGAACTTGCTCTGCGGCAGGATCGCGGAACACCCTCGTGCCGTCCGCGCCGAACTCCGCTTCATAAGCATTGATGGCGGCCTCCGCTTCATGGTCAACGGAGCGCAGCGTGTAAATGCGGCGTTCACCTCTAAAGTCCGGCGCTTCGGCAATCGTCACATCATACTTATCGCGCAATTTCTCCACATACATTTCTAAATTGTGCGACGGTACGCCGCACATCTCCACACGGCCAGCGCCGGGGATATTGCGGGTAGTGAGATTGATTTCAAGCAGTTCCGCCGCCTGTTTTGCGTCCTCGCCATACAGCTCAAAGAAATCCCCCACCTGAAACAGCACGAGGTCGTCCGGGTGGGCTTCCTTTACGGCGTTGTAGTCATTCCATGCTGCGCTTCGCGCTGCGGTCTGCCGCTGAAGCTGCTCGTACTGTGTCTTTTCCTCCGGGGTCAGGAAACGGTCTTTGCGGATCAGCTCAGAGATACGCTTGGCGGCGTTCGCCCAGTTCAGTTGAATTTCCGGGCAGTCCTGCTTTTTCAAGCTGACGCCCTTGCCGCTGTGATCCTCACCGCTGTGGGACGCGCCGGATACCGCGTGGGAGCGTCCCCCAATGCCGTATTCCTTTCTCAGGAAGTCCGCCTGCTCTTTGGGGCTGTGCTTTTCTTTGAAATAGGCGTAGATGCGCCCCTTGCTCCCTTCAATATTGCTGCCGCGGGTCAGGGTCGCGGCGATCTCGTCCTCGGTAATAAACCGCTGCACGGCGGGGATCTCCGCCATTTCGGTGCGGTATTCTCTGCGGGGCAGGGACAGCTCCCGCAGGCCCTGCTCGATATTGTCCGGCTTGTGGTGATGGAAGCGCAGCAGGCGCCTGTCCTCCCGGTAGTCGGATCGGAGCTGTGCAAAATCGTCCATGAGGACTTCACGGAACGCAGGGTCTCTCAGCCGCCCGGCAAGCCGCTCTGTTTCCTCCGGGAAACCGCCGCCCCGCATATCCGACAGGCAGGAGAGATAGCCCTGCGCCCGCGCCTTTTCACTTAAATCCTGCCGGAGATACCATACGGCCTGCGCCAGCTCCGTGCGCTCGTGCCCCGGCGCTTCCGCAAGCTCTACGTTGGTTGCGTATTCGCCCTGCTCCAAAAGCTGTCCGATGCGCTCCGCCGCCTCCTGCCAGCTTACGACCTTTGCGGAGGTCAGGTATCTTGCCGCGTCCCCATTGGCGATGTGGATGCCGTCGTCGGCGTACCACGCGGAATATCTGCCGCTCTCGGTGACAACGCCGTTGCCGCCGTGGAAGCTGCTTTGAAGAAACGCCGCGATTTCTTCCGCGCTCTTGCCCTTGGAGAACTCCGTGGCGATCTTCATGCGGGCATAGTCGGCGTTGCCCTCCATGCGCAGAATGTGGTCGATATCCGCCTGCGGGATGGACATGGAAAAAGCGGAGGGCGCGTAATTGACGCTCTCCGCTTCTGCGATATATGCAATTTGCTCATCCTCCGTGGGGAACAGGCTCAGTTGGTATGCCTGCGGTATCGGAGGCTGCGCCGGTTCCGCTTCCGGCGCGTCATTGGTCAGTTGTACACCAGCTCGCTGAGGATGATCTCCTCCGCCTGCGCTTTCAGGCTGTTCATCAGCCCCACCCATTTCATCTGGTCGCGGGCTTTCAGCTCCTCCGTCACGCCCGCCGACTTCATCAGCTCCGGCATCATCTGCTCCAGCCTCCGGTTCGCCGTCTCGTCGATCTCCCGCAGATGCGGGAACAGCTTCTCCGACAGCACCAGACGGCTGTACAGCCCCGGTCTGTGCTCCTGAAGGTAGCTCCTGCGCAGTCTCCCGTACTTGCCCAGGGGTCTCGCGTCCTCCGGCGTTTCGCTCAGCGTAAGGTCGGGAATCAGGTAGTCCCCGTTCTTGGTGTAGGTCAGTTCTGTCATGGCTATGGCTCCTTTCCGCGAGTTTCTCGCGCTCGTAATTCTTGATGGTGACTTCGATCTGCCGCAGCACCTCTCCGTTGATCCTGCTCACCGCCGTGCCCAGCTCGGCGGCGGCTTCCGGGGTGTTGAAATCAAAGATGCTCAGGAAATCCTCATGCTCGAAGCGGTCGTCCGCTTCAAGCCCGCAGCGGGACATGAGCGAGTAGGCGATGCTGACGGCGGCGGCGCTTTGGAAGGCCGCTCCTACGTTAAATTCATCATACCCGTAAAGAAAGGAATCGTCAACGATGGCGAGGATATCCCGCTTATAGTCCCGCCAGTATTCCTCCGCAAGCTGAGACGCGATGCGCTCAAGCTGGTCGGGGAGCCCTCCTTTTCCGTCCACACCGTAGCGGCTTTCCAGCATGACGCTTACCGCGTCCGCGTGTTCCTCCCGGTATTCCCACAGGTAGCGGCTCTTGGGAAATTCTCTGCCGCCCGTGTCAGACACGTCAAACACATACCGAAGCCTCGGCCTTTCGCCGCTGCTGTCGATGAGGGCGATGCCCTTGGAGCCCCTGCGGATATACCGGCCCATCTTTTCGTTCCAGAAATCGTACTCCGCGCAGGCGGTGGCGTCCGGACGCTGGGCGTGGATCATGACCTGCTCGGCGTAGGGGTATTTGTACAGCCTTGCGGCGGTGGTGAGAAAGCCCGTCCAGCCCCGGTAGCTGCCGGTGATCTGCCGCTGCGCCTCGTCCGCCATCTGCATATACGTTTGTAGCTTGCTCGGCATATTGCTCCTCCTTCATGGCATAAATTTAGAGCGCCCGGAACGGACGCTCTATGTAAGGGGCGGTATTCGGTTTTCAGTCGGGGACTATACCGCAGTCAGTCCCTCCGTGATTTGTTTGAAAAAGTCTGCGCTCCAGATATTCAGCACGGAGGAATCGTGAATGAACGGCTCCACATCCTGCCTTGCCTGTGCGTAATCGATACTGTCGAAGCGTTCCGCCAGCATCGCTTTGATTTCCGGCAAGGAACAGTCCGCATCAGCGGAAATGAACCCGGAATCAATCAATCGTGCCCGAAGGTGTTTTTGATTGACCGCCGCACCCCTTGAAAGATAGAATACATAGTCGTACAGATCCCTGCCCTTGATGCGGCTTTGCCACGCACGGCAGATGACCGCATGGATTTTTCCTGCGAACAGGGAGGGCATATCGTACAGCCGCACCTCATACGGCACGGGCAGCAGCCGGTATTTGTGCTCGAATGCGGCGAAGGCGGGCGGGTTAACGTCCACCTCGAACTTAATCTTGACCGCTTCATTCTTCGCCACGCTTCCCGCCACCTTTTCATCCGCGTAGAACAGCAGGAGATGTTCCTTCGTGTTCCCCTTCAGAAAGGCGGAGCGGATGGTGCTTTCTTTTGTCTTTTCCTTTTCCTGAATCTCCACGTTCAGCCCAAAGGCTTTCACTTCCTTCTCCAGCACGGGAAAGTAGGCCGTCAGGTCAAAGTCCAAATCCTCCGCTTCCAGCGAAAAATCCAGATCCTCGGAAAAGCGGTCGAGACCGTAGAAGATTCGCAGGGCGGTTCCGCCGTAGAACGCCGCTTTTTTGAAGAAGCCCGCACGGGACAAGCCGCAGAGCACAATCTCCTGCATGATCTCCTTCATGGCGTTCTTTCTGTCGTAGATATTCTCTACATGGTAGCTTTTCAGCATCTGTTCAATGGCGCTGTTCATGTCAAAGCCTCCTTAAAAGCGAGCAGAGCTTCTTTACGTTCGTGGAATGATACGCTCCGCTGTATTTGCAAACCTTATTTCCGTCCAGCTTCCCAATCTCCGATTCCTCAATCCGCAAATCCTCCGTCAGCAGCCGGAAAAGCTCCTGTGTGTTCGGTACGGGCGGCATAGTATAGAGCTGGTCGCACAGTGCCTTTTCCGGCTCTGCGATCCGGTAGAAATAATCGCCCTCCTGCACGAGCCGAATCCCCAGCGGGAACGCCTCGGACGGCACATCCCGATAGGTGATGGTTCCGAAGGGCGTTTCATACTTCTTTTTCTTTTTCTTTTCAAAGGTGGCGCAGGTAACGGCATATACCGCCTCGGGAATCAGCCCGTAGCGGCTGAGGGCATATTCAAAGGAAATGTATGAAGGCCCGTAAATACTGCCCGCAAGCAGGTACGCAGGAGCGTTCCGGTCAGTTTCATATAGCCCCCTTGTAATGGGAAAGCATTCGCCCCGCTCCGCCATACGCGCCAACTTTGACTTCGGAGAACCGTATTCCCGCAGTTCCTCCAGTAGCATTGCTGTTGTCTTTATCATATTTTCACCTCGCAGTCTTATTATACGCAACTATCCGGTGAAAATCAAGTGATTTCAAAAAATAGTGCGGATTCTTTCCTGCTCATTCTGTGCGTTTTCCGTGGATGTTACGCACTCGAACGGACATTTTTGTAAAGAGAAGGGCAAACCGCATCTATTGAACATTTTTGCGGATACACGCATTTTGTCCAACAATGCGGCAGTGCAGACAAGCGAAGCATCACCATCTATTTCCCAAAATCAATATTTTTTCGATTTTGGGAAATAGAATCGTGAAAGCAAAACGGGAGCGACCCGAAAGCCGCTCCCGCCGCATCCGCCTTATTCGTCCGTGTCGAAGTCCGGCACCAGCTCCAGCTCTGCGAAGTCCTCGTCGGTGATTTCGCCCAGCTTTTGCAGGGTGCTGTCGGTCAGCGCTCGCAGCTCGGCTTCGTCCTCGTCCAGGTATCCGCGCATTTCGGTGAGGGCGGCAATCAGCCCGCTGCGGCTGTCGCTTTGGTAGATGCACATGAGGTTCATTTCATCGTTGGTAAAATTCATCATAGCAGCTCTCTTTCCGCGCGCTTTGAACGCGCTGTCTTTTTCGGCTCGTTGACGGGAGGACACAGCTTTGCCAGCACGGATGGCTTCTTCTCCTGCCGTGCCGCCTGCGCCAGCTCCATGAGGGAGATGGGCTTGCCGGACTTTGCCTGTTCCTCCAGCTCCGCCACGGTCTGCTTCGGCCCGTTGTTGATAACGCCGTCAATCATGCCGTAGTCGTCCTCCATGGCCATCTCCGCGTTTTTGAGATAGTTTTCCGGCTTGAGGAAGTCGGGCAGCGCCTTGAAGCCCCGGGAATCCACGTAATGACAGGATACCACGCCGTTCTGCTTCAGCGCCACGATGTCGCTGACGGACAGGCTGTGACCGCGAAAATCCTCCGGGCGGCGGATGTTGAAGGTTTCATACAGCGCGTCCAACCTGTCCTGCGTATCGCCCCTGCGGTCGAGGTTTCCCGCATAGACGGCGGCGTAATTTTCCTTTTCAACGGAAAGCCCCTTCTTCTCCAAATACTCGGCGTTCATAAAGCGGAGCTGCGCCGTGTCGTCGCTGCCCCTGAGCTGGTAGATTATAAAGCTGTCGGCGGTGTTGTCGAGGAACGCCTTTTCATAGTCCGGCGGTGTAAGGCGGTCTTTGACCGTCTCCCATTCGGAAGCCTCCACGCCGAAGATACCGTCAAAGCTGCGGACTTCCTCCGCATCGAAGGCCATGGCCTCGGTGTTGTCGGTGTGAAGCATATACACGCTTACGTCCCGTTCCATGAGCTCCAGCGCACGCTCCTTTGTCAGCGGCAGCATATTGGAATCGGTGTAGCCGTAGGCGTTCATGCTCTCAACAGAAATCGCAGGATCGGGGACGCAGCCGTTGTCCGGCGCTGTGACCGGCTCCTGCTCCTGCACGGCGATCTCCTGCACCGGCTGGGCGGCAAGGCTCTCCGTCTCCCTGTCCAGCCCGCGCTCCTTGCAGATTTCCGCGTAATGGCGGTCGATATCCGTAATCAGGGAGGATGAGGTTCGGTTGATGGTCTCCAGCGATGCGCGAAGCTCGGTCAGCTCCCTGTCCTTTGCCCAGGTCGCCAGATACCCGAAGCTGTTTTCGCCTGTCTCAATGCCGTAATAGGCGCAGACGGCGAAGGAGATGCTCTCCGCCTGAATCTCCTCGGCGGCGCGGGAGAGCTTTGCCTTTTCCGGGTACTGTGCGTGCAAAAACTCCTTCACGGTCTGCTCGCCGCCCGTGAAGTTCAGCCCGTCCTCGCCCAGATACAAAAAGCCCTGCTCCGGCAGCTCAATGGGCGCTGCGGCAATAACGGTTGCCGCGTGGTTCACCACAACGTGCTCCTGAATGGTCACGGGCAACCCCGGATCGTAATCTGAGCCGCGCAGGTCATACGCATACAAGCCCTCCGGCAGCTTATCCCGGTCGATGCGCCCGTTGGAGAACAGCGCAGGCTTGCCGAACAGCTCGACCGCCTGATATTTTTCTCCGATTTCGTCCTTATTGTGGAGCTTGGAGTGTGCGATCTCATGGACGGCGGCGCAGACCGTCTGTACCTCGCTCATGCCTTCGCGGATAGCGATGCGCTGTTTGTCCACGGAGAAGTAACCGTCCATATTCTCCGCCAGCTTCTCAAAGAAGATGGGGACGGGCGCGCTGCGGCGCAGAGCTTCCATGAATACCCCGTAATTCTGCACGTCCCCCGTAAGGTTCGCCGCCAGCTTCGGCAGGGGCTTGCCTGCGGTCTGCTGCACGTCGAACACCACCACGGGCCTGTACATGGGAATTTGCACCGTCTTTTCCTCCGTGATAATATCGCCGTTCTCGTCCCGCAGGGGGAGCTTGGTGTCGGGGTCTAATTTCTGCTGCTCGATTTTCTTCTTGAAGGGCGTGGGGGCGATGATCTTAATGCCCTTTTCGCCCTTCTTAACGCTCCTTCCGAACTGGTCACGCCATTTGTTGAAGCCGGCCACATGGGTGGCGTCGGGGCGCTGCATATAGATGAGCATGGTGTTGTTGACACTGTACTTGTGAAAGCGGCTCATGGTGGCAAGGTACTGCCTGTATTTGTCGCTCTCAAACAGCTCCTTTATGCCCGTCTCGATGCTGTCGGTGATGTCCTTGAGCCGTTCCTTGTTGGTCTGTTTTTCAGCCATTTCGTGCATACCTCCTTTGGATCATGGTAAAAACAGCGGCTCCCGCAGGGGAACGAAACGCCCGTGCGGGAGCCTGTGAGGGTCACTTGGTGAAGTCCAGCTTATAGGAGGAACGCGCGCCGTCGTCCTCCAACACGATGAATGCGTCGTAGGTCTTGCCGGTTTTCTCGGAGTAGATACCGCTGGCGTAGGCGCGTCCCTGCGTCAGGAGCGAGGAAGCCATCTTCTTTGTCAGGCTGATCTTCTTGGCGGCAAGGAAGCGGTTGTCCCGCCACAGCCCGAACTTGCAGCTCCGTCTCTCGCAGAAATAGCCGTTTTTGCTCTCCGTGACCTCTGCGCCGCAGCGGGGGCATTTGCCCACAACGGGTCTGCCGGAGGGGAACAGCACCTCCGCGCCGTCCACAGGCGCAGCGTCCCGTACCAGCGCTGCGACCATATCGCAGATGCCTGCGAGGAACTCGTCCGCGCCCAGCTCGCCGCACTCGATCTCCTTGAGGCGGTGCTCCCATTCGGCGGTCAAAAGCGGGGACTGGAGCTGTTCGGGCAGCACGGTAATGAGGGAAACGCCCGCTTCGGTGGGAACGAGGCGTACAGATTTCTTCGCCTTTTTGCGCTCCGCAAAGCCCGTGGCCACCAGCTTTTCAATGATCGCCGCCCTTGTTGCGGGGGTTCCCAGCCCGCGCCGCTCCGCAGTTTCCGGCATATCCTCCTTGCCCGCCGTCTCCATGGCCGACAGAAGCGTATCCTCGGTGAAGTGTTTGGGCGGGGTCGTTCTGCCCTCTTTGACCGCGCAGGAGGAAACGGAAAGCGACTGTCCCTCGGAAAGCTCCGGGAGGGTGCTGTCCTGCTTGCCCTTTTCCGTGTATGCCCTCCAACCCATATGAAGGATTGTTTTCCCTTTGGCGGCAAAGGCATTTCCGCCGCAGTCCAGCCTTGCCTCGGTCTCCAGATAGACGAAGGGCGCGCTGACCGCCATAAGCACCTGACGGGAAACAAGGCGCAGCAGCTCCCGTTCGCCTGTGAGCAAGGTTTCCAAGTCCGTTTCGCCCGCCGCCATCGTGGGAACGACGGCGTGGTGGTCGCTGACCTTTTTGCTGCTGCACACCTGCCCCGAACAGACGGCTGCGGGCGGCTCCGTGCCGCAGATGCCTGCGCAGCACAGCGCCAGCGCGTTTACGCCGCCCTCCATATCGTCGGTGAGATAGCGACTGTCGGTGCGGGGGTAGGTGCAAAGCTTCTTTTCGTAGAGACTTTGCAGATAATCCAGCGTCTGCTGCGCCGTGTACCCAAGCAAGCGGTTCGCATCCCGCTGGAGGGTGGTCAGGTCGTAGAGCGCCGGGGCTTTCTCCGTCTTTTCCGTCTGCACGACGGAGGTAACAGCGGCGGTTTTGCTGTTGCAGTCTCCGGCAAGCCGCTCCGCCTCAGCCTGCTCCTTCATGCGCCCGCCTGCGGCGGAGAAGCCGTCAAAGTCCAGATGGACGGTGTAAAAGCTCTCCGGCTGAAAGGCGTTGATTTCCGCTTCCCGCTGCACCAGCAGCGCAAGCGTGGGCGATACCACGCGCCCCACGTTCAGTGTGCGGTGGTACATCACGGAAAACAGGCGGGTGGCGTTGATGCCCACCAGCCAGTCCGCCTTGCTGCGGCAGAGGGCGGAGGCGTAGAGGTTATCGTACTCCGCACCGTCGCGGAGATTGTCAAAGCCCTGAAGAATCGCCGCATCCTCCATGGAGGAGATCCAGAGCCGCTTCACGCGCTTGCGGCAGTTGTTGAGATTATACGCTGTGCGAAAGATCAGCTCGCCCTCGCGCCCGGCATCGCAGGCGTTGATGACCTCGCAAACGTCCTCTCTGTGCATGAGGGTGCGCAGTGTGTTCATCTGCTTCTGCTTGTCCCTCGCCACGTTGTACTGCCAGCTTTCCGGCAGGATGGGCAAGTCCTCCCTTCGCCATTTGCCGTACTTTTCATCGTAAGCGTCCGCGTCCGAAAGCTCCGCAAGATGTCCGAAGCACCAGGAGACGAGATAGCCGCCGCCCGAAAGAAAGCCGTCCCCGCGTTTGCCTGCGCCAAGAACGGCGGCAATGCTCCTTGCCACGGAGGGCTTTTCACACACAACCAATCGGTATCCGTTCATATTCCTTTATTCCTCCTCATCGTTGATATCGAAATCATCCGGCGCGTCCCAGCCCTTTGCCCGCAGGAACTCCTTGCGCAGGGTGTTGTTCCCGCAGTCCTCGATGGCCTTCTCCACATACAGGTCGCAGTTTGCGTAGCTGTATTCGTCGAAATAGTATTTGAAGTCGTAGTAGATGGCTTTGACGGGCTTGGGGGTGCGGAGCAACGCCTCCGCGTCCCCGCAGCCCGCTTCCACGGCTTTTACGATCTTCTGCCGAATGAAGTATTCAAAGGCTTTCTTACCGCCCCGGTATCCGGGCTTTTGGGAGAGCGTCTGCCGGATGAAAAGCGCCTGCTCGCGCTTCATGATCTGAATAAGCCTCTCGCGGGGAGACAGCTCCATGGGCGATTCTGTGCTGACTGTCTGTGTCACTTTTCTTCATCCTCCCCGGCGTCCGTCTCGTCCTCGGCTTCAAACTCGTAATCCTCATCTTCCTCGTCCTCGCCGTAGTCGTAATCGTCCAGATCGTCCGCCCCACGGGTGTCGGCCTTGGGCTTGCGGAGCTTGAACCAGTACAGCGCACCGCCGCCGCCCAGCAGGAGCAGGAGGACGACCACAACAAGCCCCGCGCCGCCGGACTTCTTTTCGGGCGCGGTCTCCGCAGGCTCGGCGGGCTGTGGCGTAATTTCTGCGGCTTGCTCCTTGCCCGCGCACTCGCTCATATTGGTTCTGCACACCTTGCAGCCCGTGTTGATTTTGCCCACGGCGCATTTGTCCGTGCAGGAGCAGGCGGGGACGATGCTCTCGCCGTCCTTGGTCAGAGCCAGCAGGTCGGCCTCGTCCACAAGATTCAGGAAATGGACGTTCTCATTGCCCTTATCGTCCCGGTCGATGATGAGATAAAAGGTGTTGCCGCCCTTGGTCGTCACGGTGATGAACTGCTTGCCTGCGCCGAAAGCGGAGCCGATATCGTCCATGAGCGTCAGGTTGCCGTCCGGGGTCAGGGGCGCGGAACCTCCGGCAGCGGCGTAATATTGCAGCAGTATATCCAGCAGTCCCGCCATATCCGTATCGTTTCCGCTGTTTTCTGTCGGCGCGTTCATGACGTCAAGGTATTTGCCGTATACATAGCCTGTCTGCTCCGGCACGACCACCTTGTACCAGCCGTTGCTTTCCTCCAGCACCTTCACCTCCGCGCCGTTGAGCAGACGCCCGACCACGGTGTAATCCGTGCCGGGGCCGGTGCGCAGGTTCAAATAGGTGCGGACGTTGACCACCTTTCCGGACTGCTCCCGTTTGGCGGGAAGCGTCCAGCTCCGATCCCCGATGGTCACGGTATGGCTTCCGTCCGCATTTTCGGTCACAAGCACGGTCAGGGTCTGTCCGTTTGGGGTCTGCTCACCGGTATTCGTATTCCCTGGCTGTGTAGTTGCAGTTGGGGTTTCCATGGTCGGGTCGCCCATTGTCGAATCGACCATATCGCCGCCGCCTGCATAGGCCGTAACGGAAAAGACCGTCATGCAGAGCACGACGGCCAGCGTCACGGCAAAAAATCTCCATTTATTCTTCATCCGTAAATTCCTCCGTTTTTCTGTATTCGTCGGGCAGCGCCGCCGTGGGACGCTTTTCCAGCATCGCCATCAGCGCCGCGAGCTGCTCGATGGTCAGCCCGTTCTCGCGGACGATGCCCACAATATCCGTGTTTTCCAGCTTCAGAATCTGCTCATCCAGGGCTTTGAGCCGTGCGGTCAGCGATGTGAGCTTTTCCGCCAGCTTCTCGCGCTCCTGACGCAGCTTTTCAAGTCGCGGGTTCATAACATCCTCCTTTTTTGCGTTGATATGGTTGTTGCTAAGGCAATCTGCCAAACTGGAGAAAATGGCTTCGCCAGTAGCTCGTGTCGATGGAAGCGTAGTGAATGGGGTCGCCGCAGTGGAGCATCCTGTTATTGCCCACATAGATGCCCACATGGGACGCGCCTGCGGTGTCGTAGGTCTTTTCAAAGAATATCAGGTCGCCGGGACGGGCGCTCTCCGGGGAAACATAGGCGCACATGCCCCGCAGCCCCTCCGCGCCCAGCCTGCCGAAGCTCCAATGCAGGCCGCAGTGGTTGTAGACATACGAAACGAAGCCGGAGCAGTCGAAGGAGGTGTCCGGCGAGCTGCCGCCCCAGATATAGGGGTAGCCCAGATACTTCTCCGCTTCCTTGATGATGGCGGCGAACTGCTCGTCCGCCAGCGCTTCCGGGGGTATCTCGTACTTCTCATACTGGGTGTGGTAGTACCGGTTCACATACGGGGAGCCGGGGAACAGGTCGGGGCGGTTGCCCAGCACGCTCATATACACGGCGTACATGGAGAGCTGATCGTGGGACATGATATGCACCGGCACATGGGAGAGGTTGAAGTTTTCCAGCTCCACATGGCAGATATACCAGGTGTAGGGAACCTCCGCCTCGTACTCGTAGCTTTGCAGATTGCCGTTTTCGTCGGTGTAATAGCCGATATGCGTTTCGGTGCGGTATCTGGTTTCCGTGGCGACGGTTTCCGTTAAGATATACTGCTTTTCAAACAGCGTCTCCAGAATCCCGCCTATTTCGTCAATCGTCCATTCTCCGCCCTTGAGGGCGGTAATCATGGAAATGAGCACATAGGGGTCGTGCTCGATCTCGTCCAGGTCGAAGTGGTACTCGTCGTAATCGTGGGTGCTTTCGTAGCTGCTCAGGTATTCCCGCAGCTCGTCTTCCATGGCGCAGTAGGCAGCTTCCGCCGCCAGCATATCCGCATCCTCCAGCGGATAGGTGGAGGCCGCAACGCCGGACAGCCCGCCCTGAAACAGCGTGGAGCAGGAGGAAATGCAGGTCATGAGCAGCAGTATCGCGGCGGCGACGCCGCCCGCGATGAGAAAGCCCTTCTTGTGCCGGACAAAAAAGCTGCCGGTCTTTTTGCTCCCCTCGGCGGCGCGCTTTGCCGCCTTCGCGGTGGTCTCGGACGCTTTGACGGTATTCCTCGCGCCGTTCCCCGCTTTTGCGGCGGCGTATTCCTTTTTAATGGCCTGCTTCTGCTGCCAACGGGAATAGGGATTGGAAGCCCTGCCGTATTCCTGCTCGTACTGTTTGTTCAGCGCCTTGAGATTGGCTTTGTCTGCGGCGGCTTCCGCCTTGTCCGCCCTGCGGTAGGGCTTTTCCGCATGGGAGCGGTGCGCCGATTCCGCAATGCGCCAGGTGCGCTCCGCCGTCTCGGTCAGGGTGTTCGCCGCCTCCGTGCCGGGGTTGTCATCGCCCTCCTCCCGGAGCTTGCGGTGGACTGCGCTGCGGACGGTATCCAGCGGCGCTTTCCTTGCGGCGTGCGCCAGCTTGGAGGGCGGACGCTTTTTGTCCGCCTCCTCAAAGAAAAGGCGCGTCGTGACCTTGCCGCTCTCACTGTCCACAACGCGCTTTTTGACCTTAACGGTTTTCTTGGGAATTTTCGCTTCGGCCTTTTCCAGCTTAACCGCCGCCCTGTCCGCCTTGCGGACGACGCGCTCCAGCTCCGGCAGGGCGCGTTCTTCCTCGGTGAAAATCAGCCTTGGCGAGCGTTTTGCCATATTCATCACCTCCTGATGGGACTGCTGATGGATTAAAAGCGTTATTCAAACAGAATTTCATCCGTTCTCTCCAGAAAATGCCGCTTGCCCGCCGGGGTGATGAGGGTATAGTGTCCCAGCTTGCCGCGCTCGGTGTAGAAGTCCCTCACCAGAAACAGACCGGCGCTCTTTTTGACCGCACGGGGAAAGAGCTTGCGGTTCTTGTCCCGGAACAGATACTTCTTTTCCTCCAGATACCGGGTAAACTGCTTTTCGGGAACGCCCAGCTCCTTGGCGGTGGTGCGGATATTGGTGCAGTCCGCAGGGTCAACAAAGGCGTCGTAATACTCCGCTTTGGGGAGGGCAAGTCGGAGACGGCGGGTCAGCTCCCGGTTTCGGGCGTTTTCGCTGCGCAGGCGGTTCAGGTATTCCGGCACAGCCTCGGGGTGCGCCTCCAGCGCATCCAACAGGCTGTCCGTCATATACGCGCCGTGCTTGCGGATGGAGGGAATGACCTCATGGGTGATCCAGCGCTTGAAGGCTCTCGCTTCCGGCTTTTTGGAACAAAGGATCAAATGATAGAGTCCGGCTTCACTTACTGCATTTATTTCAATCGTCTTATCGGCGTTCTGGGGGTGGGGTACTTCAAGTAACCCACCTTCATCCGAGTCCAATCTGGACATTGCGCGCGTAACCTGGTTCAATCCGAGAGCTTTGCACACATCAACCGCAACAAACCAAGGAGCACCGTCTTTCAGCACGGAACGTACCCGACCAAAATCTGCGCTTTCAAAAATCATAAGGTGGTTATCCATAGTCTTTTCTCCTTCCTTACACTGTAATTGCGTCCTTCGCTTCCTCCCCGGTTTGTTCGGAGAGGTCGGACAATTTTGTCGTGATGATTTTGTACAGCTCCGTATCCTTGGGGAAGCGGTCTACGAAGGGCAGGATCACGCTGCCGTAGAACAAAAGCCCCTCGCCCTCGGCGGATTGGGTCACATACGAGAGCTGATGGGGCGAGATGTTGAGCTGCTTCGCCAGAATCTGCCGGTCGCCGGAAGCCTGGTTGAGCATATACACATAGTCGGAGTTTTCAAAGATGTTCTCCACCTCACGGCTGGAGAGCAGGTCTTTGACGTTCTGGGTGATGCCCGTGGGAACGCCGCCCCACTTGCGGAATCGCTTCCATATCTCCACCGTATAGGCGGCGGTCTGCTCCTCCTTCAAAAGAAGGTGCATTTCGTCGATATAGTAGCGGGTGGACTTGCGCTGTTCACGGTTGATCGTGACGCGGTTCCACACCGCATCCTGCACCACCAGCATCCCGATCTTCTTTAACTGCTTGCCCAGCTCCTTGATATCGAAGCTGACCACGCGGTTTTCGATATTCACGTTGCTGCGGTGGTTGAACACGTTGAGGGAGCCGGTGACGTAGATTTCCAGCGCCGTGGCGATATACTGCGCTTCCTTTTCGTCCTGCCTGCGAAGCTCGTTGTACAAGTCCTCTAAAATAGGCATCTTTTCCGGGCGGGGGTCGCTCAGGTACTCCCGGTAAACAGAGCGCACACAGCGGTCGATGATGGTCTTTTCCACCGGCATGAGGCCGTCCTTGCCGCCCACGATCAGCTCGCACAGGGAGAGGATGAAGTCGGATTTCAGGCTCAGCGGGTTTTCATCGTCGCTGTAATTCAGGTTCAAATCCATGGGGTTCAGGTAGTCGGTGGAGGTGGGCGAGATCTTCACCACCTGCCCGTGCAGGTGCTCCACCAGCGGGCCGTACTCCGCCTCCGGGTCGCAGATGATGATATCGTCGTTTGTGACGAGGAACACGTTGGCGATCTCCCGCTTGGCGGAGAAGGACTTGCCGCTGCCGGGCGTACCCAAGATCAGCCCGTTGGGGTTTTTCAGCAGCTTTCTGTCCACCATGATGAGGTTGTTGGAAAGGGCGTTCAGCCCGCAGTACAGGGCTTCCTTGCCGTCCTGAAACAGCTCCTGGGTGGTAAACGGCACGAAGATCGCCACGCTGGAGGTGGTGAGCCCCCGCTGGATCTCGATCTGGTTATACCCCAGCGGAAGCGCGGACATGAAGCCCTCCTCCTGCTGAAAGTCCAGCCGCGTGAGCTGGCAGTTGTACTTCTGGGCGATGGAGCCCGCCTGAAAGACGTTGTTGCCGAGGCGCTGCCTGTTGTCCGCCACGTTCACCACAAGGAAGGTCAAAAGGAACATACGCTCGTTGCGGCTTTGCAGCTCCTGCAAGAGTTTTTTCGCCTCCGTGCCGTAGGTGGCAAGGTCGGAGGGGATGATGTCCATGTCGTAGCCGGAGCGGACGGCCTTTTTCTGCTCCTCAATGGTCATCTTCTGCAAGTCGGTGATCTTGCGCTTGATAGTCTTAATGGCCTTTACCTGATCCACGGACTGGACGTGCATACTGACGATGAGGGAGCTTTCCATATCCAGGAAGTCCGCCAGCATTCGGTCGTTGAGTTCGGGGGCTAAAATCTGCAAGAAGGATACGCAGCCGGTCTTGCTGCCCACGCCGAAGCTGCTGCCGGTCTTGAACTCGAAGGCGCCGGGCGCGATGAAGTCCTTCACCGACAGCCCGGAGGGAGCCAGCCAGTCCCACGAAAAGCGGAAGGGCTGCGGCTCGTCCATGTGGAGCATCCCGTGCAGCAGGCGCAGGCGCTCCATTCCGTTCAGGCTCTCCGCCTGCACACCCAGACGGCGGAAGTTGTTGAGGATATCCGTCTCGATGCGCTCCAATCGGGGCTTTGCGGCTTTCAGGCTGTCCGCCTCCACGCCGAAGGTCAGGTACTTGGTCTTGATCAGCCCGTTGTTGCCTCTGGCAAGCTGGCTTTGCAGCATCCCGGTGTACTCGGTGCGGAGCTTGTCGAAGCAGTCGCCCTGCAAGGGGATGGCGATGCGTCGGGCGTAGGTATCCCGCGTGGCGGAGAGGTTGATGAAGGAGAGCTGGAAGCGGATGGAGGAATCAAAATAGTTGAGGAAATCGCACCAGCCGTCGAAAATGGCGGTCTTGTCCTCGTTCTGGTTGAGCTGGTAGTTGATATCCTGAAACTGCACGGTTTTCGTGTAGTAATTGTCCGTCACGCGGCACACGCCGTCGGGGTACATCCGCTGAAAGGGGATGCTGTCCTGGGCGGACTTCTTTCGCTTATCCTGACGCTTTGCTCTTGCAATCGCCGCGTCGATCTGCTTTCGCTCGGCTCGTGTGAGCTTTCTTGCGGGGTTTTTGTTTGTGGACAATCGCGTAGACCTCCTTATCCAAAGTATCCTGCCGGTTCAGCAGGTCATAGAAATTGTTCGTCCTGTACGGGCGCTGCCTGGGGCGCAGGAAGCACACCTGCACGATGTTGCGGATGAGCTTCTCCGGCGGCTGACCGTTCTTTTCGTACATGGCCAGCAGGAAGAAGGGCAGCATGACCAGCATCATGCAAAGGGCCGCCGCGCTGCTGCCGATATGGCCCTTGAGCAGAAAGAAAAGCGGTACGCCGATGAGCGCGCCGCCGCCGAAGCACAGAATCTGCCGTTTTGTTAAATTGAACATGACCTTGGTTTTCACCGCGTTCAAGTCCTTGGGTACGGGAACGTATGCCAAATTTCATCACCTCCGTCAGTGGGCATGGAACAGGCTCCTGGCAAGGGAGCTCGTCTTAAACAGCGTGAAGCACAGCAGCACCGTATACCCCATGCACGTCCATATGGCCGCTGAGACGCTGCTCTCCACCACGATGTTCTGGATCAGCACCGCATAGATCGCCACGCAGACGATGATGAGGAAGCCCTGAAACCCCAGCGCCAGCAGGCTTCTGAGGTAATTCTGGCCCATCTGCCCCCATTCCCGGTTGGCCATGGTCGCCATGGGGATGGGCGCGATGGAGGTCACGCAGTAGATCTCGATCATCCTGCCGTAGCAGATGATGAAAATGCAGATGGTCAGCGCCCACATGGAAAGATGCACGACCACGGACTCCAGCCACAGCCCCAGCAGCGACCAGACCTCCATTTCCGCAAGCGCTGCTTCAAATCCCGCGATATGCTCGTTGAACGTCAGGGACGTGTCCGATATGATGATGCCCGACGCGCTGTTTACGACGCTCTGAGCCGCCTCGAACACGCCCATGACGATGTTCCAGGTGTTGGTGACGATGAGCACGGCGCAGGCGGTCTTGAATATCCACTTGAAGAACATCCAGGTGTCCACGTCGTGCATGTTGTTCTTTTCCGTAATGAGCTGAATCAGCTCCAGCGTCATGACAAAGGCCAGGACAACGCCCGCGATGGGCAAAATCACATTGTCCGACAGCGTTCGGATCATGCCGTAGACGCCGCTGTTCCAGCCCTGGGGCGTAGCGCCCACCTGCCCGGCGATGCCCGCCACGCGGCTGTTCACGTTGTCAAACAGTCCGTTCACGTTGTCCATGATGCCGCTGACCAGCAGCTCCTTCAGCCATTCGGTGAATTTCTGCCATATCAAATCCAATGGGCTTTACCCTCCTTTCCCGCAGCGCCCGCCCCGGGGGGCGGACGCCGCGAAGGATTCTTGCGGGCGATTAACCGAACAGGCCGGAGAGCAGGGGTACGAGAATGACGCCGATGAGCGCCACGCCGCCGCCCGCCATGAGCTGTTTCATGCCCTGCGATTTTGCACCGGGGTTGTCGTTTCCGTATCCTTCCAGCAGGTTAATGGCTCCCCAGATGCCGAGGCCTGCGCCAAGGGCAATAACCAAAGTTTGGAGAACACCGACAGCAGAGTTGAAAAATTCCATATTTGTGTTGCCGGAATCATTGGGTGTTAGTTGTGTTGAAATCTCGCGGATACAGCAGGAGCCGGAGCGAAAGCTGCGATGCAGCCCCGATTCCGGCTTCTCCTTTCAATATTTTGTTCGTGGATTCGTTCCGACCCTGCAAGCGAGGAGGCATCTTTTCTCATCCGTATCTATATGAAAAGCCGCCGCATGAGGGCGGCGGGCTTATGCGCTCAGACGCGGCCCGCATCGAACACCTCGTAGACCTCATCCGCTTTCGGCACCAGCCTTGTGGAGAGGTATTTCTCGATATCGAAGGCATTCCTTGGGTTCGCGTCCGACAGATACTTATAATTGGGGTGCTTGGTGATGTCATACTTGTCCGAGAGGAAGGGACGCACGCCGCGAAGCTGCAAGATGCACTTGCCGCCGTCCAGCACCGCCAGCTCGTCTATCGTGGCAAGGTCTTTGCCCAGCTTCTGATAGTTCAGGCTGTGGGACACCTCCCGTCCACGGCTCTCGCCGGTATTGAAGGTGTCGATGGTCTCTTTCCCCAGCGCCTGATTCAGCTCCTTCAGCGTACCGGGCTCCTTGCCGCCTAAAAAGATGGAGCTGTCGCAGTTGCCAATAATGGTGTCGGCGTTGTCCTTGTACAGCGCCTTTAGCTGGCTTTGGGCTTGCAAGACGAGACAGGCGGAAATCTCGCGGCTGCGGATGGTGGCCATGAGCTTTTCTAGGTTCGGTATCTGCCCGATGTTGGCGCACTCGTCGATGAGGCAGCGCACATGGACGGGGAGCCTGCCGCCGTACACGTCGTCGGCCTTTTCGCACAGCAGGTTGAATAACTGGCTGTAAATCATGGAGATAAGGAAGTTGAAGGTGCTGTCGGTGTCGCTCATGATGAGAAACAGCGCCGTTTTCCGGTCGCCCAGGGTGTCCAGCTCCAGCTCATCGTACATGGTGATCTCCCGCAGCTCCTGGATATCGAAGGGCGCAAGGCGCGCGCCGCAGGAAATATTGATCGACTTGGCTGTTTTGCCCGCCGCTAATTTGTATTTTTTATATTGCCGCACGGCGAAGTGATTCGGCTCCCGGCTTGCCAGCTCCTTGAAGGCCAGATCCACGTTGTTCTCAAAGGTCTCATCGTCCTCGCGTACCTCCATGGCGTTGATGAACTCGATGAGCGTGGCGAAGTTCTGTTCCTCCTCGGGGGCTTCGTAGTGGATATAGCCGATGAGCGCCGTGTAGAGCAGCGTCTCGGCCTTCTGCCAGAAATCGTCCCCGGATTTCCCGTCCCCCTTGGTGTTGGCGATGAGGGTCGTGACCAGCTTCAAAATATCCTTCTCACTGTGGATATATGCAAAGGGGTTGTAGTGGTGGGACTTCTTGAAGTTGATGGAATTGAATATCTTCACCTTGTAGCCATTACGGAGCATGAGCTTTCCGCACTCCACGGCGATGCTGCCCTTCGGGTCGGTGACAACGTATGAACTGTGTAATTGCATGAGATTTGGCTTAATGAAAAACCGCGTCTTGCCGCTGCCGGAGCCGCCCACCACCAGCACGTTTTTGTTCCGCGCCGTTTTGGGGTCTTTGGGGCGGTTGGACATCATGAGCCGTTCTGTCCGGGTGAGAATGACGTTGTTCTCAAACTTCGGATCGACGTAAGGGGCGATATCCTCGGGCTTGCCCCAACGGGCAGAGCCGTATTCCAGATTTTTGCGGAATTTCTTGGCGTTTTTGCCCTTGACGTACACGATAAGCCGAATGAGCAGAGCGGCGGCAACGCCCACGCACAGGTCGATGGGGTGGAAGCTGGGCAGCGCCGATTGGAACGCGGCGGCGAATCCCTCCATGAGGTGCAGCGCCTTCCCCGAGAAATCCATGCCGGGGGCAAGCCTCCACGCCTGCCCCAGCTTGGTGGAAAAGAGGGCGATAAAGACATACGGGATATTGGGCAGCAGGAACTTCTTGATATTCAGAGGTTTCTTCATATCGTGATGCCCCTGTTCTGGTTTCGGGATTTACCCGGCGTAATGGCCTGAACCTTCGCCTTGAGTGCTTGCAGATGCGCCAGCACGGAGGGACGGTTCTGCGCTTTGGCGGCGCGTTTAAGCTCATATGCCGTGTATTCCTTGAACGCCGCCGTCAGTGCGTCCGCGTCCCTCGCCTTAAAGAACACAAAGTATTTCGGCGGTGAAACGCTGCGGTCCTTCTTCACGGCGAAATCCACGCCGTACTTCCGTGCCACGCGCTCAAAAGATTTGATATTGCTGTTGGTGATCTCAATGTTGGATACACCCTGATTCTGCCCTATGAGCTGCCTCACCGTCTGCTTGCCGCTGGGCTTTTCAGGCGCGGCACGCGCCTTTTCCATGGCTTTGCTCTTCTTTTCGGAAAGATATTTATCCATCCCGGCCTTCAGCTCCCGTGCGGTCAGCTTGACGGCGGAGATGATCAGAGTGACAGTTCTGTTTTCAATTTCTTCCTGCATGAGTTTTCCCTCCTTCCGTTCGCAGTGGGATTGATGTTGTCATCGCTCTGTCACCGGAGCGGTCTTGCCTTTGGGGGCAGTCTTTTGAGGCTCGGTGGGGATCGCCATGATCTTGCTGCCCATCTTCAAAAAGGCTTCCGGCTGACGGAACTTTTCCTCGTATTTCTGTTGCAGCTCCTTCGGCAGAGACGCAAAGTTCTCATCTCCAAGACCGCAGACGAAAAACCTACCGGCCACAATATCGTAGATATCGCCGTCCACGTCCCGCAGGGCGCGGTTCAGGGGCTTGCCCTCCAGCTTGGCTTCCTCACCGCATATCAGCGCCACGGGGTCGTCATATGGGTAGACCGCCTCGATATAGCCGTCCACAGCCTTCTGTAAGGAGGCGAGGTCGGAGCCGATGCGCTCCACGCGCGGGTACTGTCCCGGCTCCACCATGAGCACCTCGAGGGTGTCGTCCGGCGCTCTTTCGGCGGAGATTTCCCTGCCGTCATTGCTCTCAAACTCCACCTCCACGAAATTGTCCGCGTCCAGAATATGATCCCCGGTGTGCCACTGGTCGCTTACCATCTGTTGGGCTTCCTCTTTGGAAGATGCCTCCACGGACACGGTGAGCTTCAGTGTTTCGGTGATGGTCACGTCAAATTCCTTCATGCGCGCCGCCTCCCTCGTCAATTTCAGCCGGAAGAAAGGGAAAGAGCAGCTCCGCCACTGCCTTGACCACAGCTTCCGCTTCCGCAATGGACAGCTCGGTTTCTTCGCTGTCATCCTCCGTATCGGGTGCATCTTCATATGGGGCTTCGGGGCTTTTCTCAAGGTCGTCGTCATATACGCCGCGTTCGTCGCAGCAGTCGCAATGGATGTGTACGTCGCCGTAGATGTTGATGGTTACGTTCATGGATAAACCTTCCTTTCTCAGCGCTCGTTTTGGCGCTGCTGTTTTTTCTGCCACTGCTCCAGCAGCTTGATGATGGTCTGCTGCATTTGCAGGGGCGTGTAGCTTCGGGGGAAATATTTGCGGAGGGTATCGCTGCTCAGCGTGATGCGCTCCTGTTCCTCCTTCTTTTCCTCGGACATGATGGAGCGCATGGCCTCCTTCGTGCATTTTCCCTCCCGGCTGAGCTTTTTGAGCCGCTGTGCCTGGGAAAGGGAGGGGGTGTTCTGGGAATAGTCCATTGCGTCCAGAAACTGCTTCTGCTCGTCGCGGGTGAGATACGACAGCTCCACGGCGGGGCTGAACGCGATCTCCTTGCTGTCCACCTTTTTCTGCACCTCCGGCAGAAGCTCGGTGAGACGGATATAGCGGCGAACCTGATCTCTGCTTGTTCCGGCTTCAGCTGCTACTTTCTCCACAGACAACTTCTGTGCGATTTGCGTAGAAGTTGATTTTCCCTCCAAATCCACCCGTTTTCCCTGATGCTTCAACGCTTCCAGCTTCATTTTGTACGCCTGCGCCCGCTCCATGGGACTGATGGTTTCCCGCTGCAAATTGCTGTCCACCATGAGGATCACAGCCTCGTCGTCGTCAAGATTGCGGACGATGGCCGGTATGGTTTTCAGCCCCGCAAGGTCTGCGGCATGGAGCCGCCTGTGTCCGGCTACCATCTCGTATCCGCCCTCCGGTGCGGGACGAATGATGGCGGGGTTGAGGACGCCCACCTGCATGATGCTGTCGATGGTCTGCTGCATGAGCTCGTCGTCCGTCACCTTGAAGGGGTGGTTCTTGAAGGGACGAATCTCTGACAGCGGTATCTGCTGTACCTGTTCGTTGGGTTTCTGTTTCGGCACGGTCGCATCACCTCCTGAAAATGCCAAAGCCGCAGGCAATAACCTGCGGCTCAGATGAAGCCCTCCGACATATCGTGACTGACAAGGCTTCTGTAGTAGTTCCCGATGGTCAGAGGGGCGTTATACAGCGTGGCTAAAAGATACTGGCGCATATTGCGGATGCGGGTGGTGTTTTCCTTCAGCCCGCCCACCACAAAGCGGATGTGCTCGCTGTTCAGCTTCAAAAATTGGCTCCTGACCACCTCGGCGGGCTTATCGTCGCCGGAAATGCGGACGGAGCTTTTCGTCGTACAGACCACATCCACCAGCAGCTCCAGGATTTCTTCCAGCGTGTCCTGCTCGTATGGATAGTCTGTCAGGAGTGCGTCGTAGGCGATGTTCTCCGCAATAAGTGCTCTGTACCGCTCTCTTAAAACCGTTTCGTTTCCTTTCGCTTCCCGCCCGTGATCCCTCCTGAACGAAGTGAAGGGAAAGGAATCAGTATCACTAAAATCAGTATCATTCTTATCAGTATTATTAGATCGTGATTTTAATGATTCTTGATCCGTGATTTTCACTGCTCCTGAATCGTGATTTTCACGGTTCAGGAATCGTGATTCCGGGGAGGGGGAGCTACTGCCCGATGTGTTATCCACAGGGTTATCCGCAGCTTTATCCACAAAGTTCTTGACGTAGATGAGGTTGGGCTTGCCCAGCCCCTGCCTCTTGCGCTCGATGAGGCGGCATTTGCTCTCCAGCTCATGCAGCAGCTTTCCGGCCTTTTGGTCGGCGCAGCCCAGGGCGGTCATGACCTCCTCGATGGTGAAGATGATATACACACGCCCCGCCCGATCCAGCCAGCCGTTCTTGCAGCTCAGGCTCATGCGGTCAAGGAGCAGACCGTAGAGCACCTTGGCTTCTGCGGAAACGCTTCTGAACCGTTCCTCCGTGAACAGCACCTTGGGGATGCGGTAGAAGGAGAACTGTTCCGCTTCCGCACCGTAGAAATAGTCATACATGGCTTCTGTCACGCTCCTTTGGAAGCCCTGCGGCGCGCATGACCTCTTTGGTACACCATCCGATGCAGGGGGCAGCCTTTCCGTAGGGACAGCCCTCGCACTCCGAAACGGGAGCGGCGCTGTCCGCAGCTGCATCGTAAACTTGTTCTATGCCGTTCCGTCTTGCGGGCTTTTGCGGGACGGGACAGCAGCAGCCGTCCGGGTAGACGCAGCCCTTTAGCTTCCCCTTCCGGTACAGGCAGTACCGGCAGTCATATACGTTGTAGCCCCACGACTTCCCATATGCTTTCACAATAACACCTCCTTCGCCCGCATCAGGGCATAAAAATAGCGCGCCTGCCGACCCAAGCGCCACTTTGGGTAACAGACGCGCTATGTACTGATTATTGCAAGGATGTCGTCTCCTTACCGGAAGATGAACCGAGCAATAGCTGCTGAAATTGACGGTTTCAAGAGGGCGGAATACAAGTAATTTCGCTGTTCGGGTGTCCTAAAACCATTGATATTACTGTGTTTTTTGAAAAATGCTGTATCACCACTCGCACCAGAATTTTCAGCCCTGAGCTTCACGGTTCAGGGCTTTTCTATTGCCCAATGGTCTGTACTCCAGTGTTCTCCGGGTAGAACGCCAGGATCGCATTCGCAGAAGATACCTTGCTGCTGTAATCCAGATGAGTGTAGATGTTGGAAGTCGTTCCAATATCACTGTGCCCCAGCCATTCCTGGATTTCCTTTAAGCTGACGCCATTTGCGTAAAGCAGGCTGGCACAGCTGTGACGAAGGTCGTGGAAACGGATTTTCTTCAGCCCGTTATTTTTCAGCGTGATCTCAAAATGCTGGGTGATAAAATTTGGCTTCACAAGCTCCCCCATCGCATTGACATAGATATAATCCAGGTACTTCTGGCAATAGGCCGTTCCACACACCTTCTGATTGACCAACTGCTCCTGTCTGAGCCGGTGCAGTAATTCCTCAAAAGGCGGGACCAGCGGCAGCGTGCGATAGCTGGATTTCGTCTTGGTTCGGTCTTTCTGGATCGTGACTTCCTTGCCGTCCACCGTGACCTGCGTAACTGTGTGCTTGACGGTAAACGTCTTTTTTTCAAAGTCGATGGCGTCCCATTTCAGTCCAACAACCTCACTGCGGCGCAAGCCATAAAATGCGGCAAGAATAACAGCCAGCTCAATCGGGTCGCCACGCACCACATTGAAAAGAGTTTCAAGCTCATCCTGATTGTAGATAGTAGCGACGTATTTGGCCTTTCTGGGCCGTTCCACGCGGTCGGCAGGATTGGACTTAATCAGGCCAATCTGGAAAGCATATTGCAGGCATTTGCGAATGTTCGCGTGGCGGTGGATGACTGTATTCGCGGACAGCCCTGCGTTCAGTTCTTGCTGATAGTATTCCTGGATGTACTTTGGGTGCTTTTCCAGGTCTTGAAGCGTGAGCTTTTTGTCCTGGAAATATGGGATGATGCTGCTTTTGATGGATGTGCAGTAAGAAGCATACGTTGTGACTTCCACGCTGTTCTTCATCATATCCAGCCATTCCAGCAAAAAATCCGTAAACAGAATCGGGGCTTCATCCGCGCAGGGATTGACCTGCGCCATGATGTTTTCTTTGACCCATTCCAGATCGACCGCATATTGAAAAGCCGCAACGATGATCTCATGGTACATCAGCAGCTCATTTGCAGTCGCTTCGTTTTGCTGACGCTCATGGCGGTAGAAACTCTCCAAGTCTCTGGCCGTCATCTTTAAGAGAGCTATCGGATGGTCCTGGAAATAGGGCATGATGTAGTTTTTGATGTCGTAGGCATACTCAGCATAGGTGCTGGTGCCAAGCGCCACAGCTTTGTCCTTGAGCCATTTAGAGAGGAAGTCCGTGAAAAGCATATCTGCATTTTCCATAAGGTTGTCCGGGTTAAATTCTTTGCGTGTTTTGAGCAATATTGCCTCCGCCCGCTTCTTATTGCCTTTGACCGGCAGCCCGGTACTAATGGATTTGCCTTTGCGCTTTCCATCCTTGCCTTTCCAGCTCAGGATCATTTGATAGTAACCATTTTGTTCTCTCAGGTGTCCTGCTACCATTGTTTTCCTCCTTCCAAGCAGTAGCTGTATTCACCCGCTGTTGACGCTTATATCGTAGCAGTTGCGGAAGAATGCGGCAAGGATACGGATTAACTTCGTCCGATAACGTGCAGGTAATTGAAAATATGTAATTTAGGAATCTTATAGGTCCGGCCCACCTTGAAGTGTTCAATGCAGTTTTTCTTTAGAAGCCGGTAAGCGGACTTTTCGCTGATCCCTAACATTTTGCTCATTTGGGTGACGCTTACCACGTCGGGATATTCCTTGAAAATCATCGTATAAGCGTCTTTTTGTGATAGTGACATACTCATGTGGAACACCTCCTCAGTCGGAGAATGTCATAAATTATAGATAGAATAGCCGTACCAATGTCTGGCTAACTATTCGTGAACGCAGCTCACTGGTGCGGCTATATGATTTATCTGTGTTTTTTACGCCACATTTGCCACGCATCCCTGACGCAGGGGACAGGACAGGTCTCCGCTGGCGCGGCTGTCATAACTCCGCAGCGTCGTTCGTAGCGTGCGCCGCAGGGTTCCCCCCAAGTCTTTGGCGGGCCGTGAGGAAGTATCTTTAAGCCCCCGCGCAGTCATCGCGCCGGATGTGCCACCATCCGGGTCACAGGGACGTTGATCGCTCCGAAACAGCTTGTCCATCACCTCCTGGCTGCTCCATCTTCGCGGCGTCCTGCACTCGCTCATACGCGGGTTATGTACCTGTTCTGCCGTGTATTCAGTTGTCAAAGATCAGCGAAGGAAAAATCCCCTTCTTGATAACCATGACAAAAACAGGCGATTTGTCCTGCCTGTAATGCGATTTTTTTGAAAAATATTTTTGCCTTGCCGCTTCATAAGAGCTGCGGGCGAGGCAAGCATACAGCAAGCACAATAAATTAGGTACTATCGTACTCAAAAACACCTTTTATAAGGTTCTTCCTGCAAGGAAATGGGCACGATAAAATATGATTAAGGAGACGATAGTGCCTATGGAATTGATAAAAGAGCTGGGACGAAGGATACAAAAAGCGCGCAAGGAAAAAGGTTTGACGCAGCAGGAACTCGCAGATCTGAGCCATGTTTCTCTGAAGCACGTTCAAGGCTGCGAAAGAGGGGTGAAGAACCCTTCTTTTGAGGTTCTACGCGCTTTTTGCAAAGTCTTGAATTTATCTTTAGATTCCCTGATGAATCTTGATCTGCCCGAAGATGAACAATCCGCCAACGATATGCGGCAGCTCTACCTTTCGTGCCCTCCGGCGGCCAGAAAGGCGCTGTTAAACTCGGCCCGTGCGCTGGCTGATGAACTAAAAGAGATGACGCAGGCAGACGAATGTGACCAAGATAAAAAAGCAGAGGAGAAATAAGCCGGTGGAGGAATAAAAATCCCCCACCGGCTCTTTTTTTGCCGCTATTCGGCGGTCATGTTATTGGGCCGCGTCCAGCAGACGCGCCAACTTCTTCAGTCCGCGACGGATGCTCGCCCACACGCGGCGGCGGTCGGTGCCCTCGATCTGGGCGATCTCGGCCACCGTCATGCCCAAGTAAAACCGGGCGTAGATACGCCGGGCCTGGATGGCGGGCAGCTTCATCAGCGCGGCATACACTTCTTCCCGCAGTTGCTTCTGCTCCAGAATTTCCTCCGGGGTGAGCGGCCGGTTGAGGGCATCGTTTTCAATACCATCCTCCCGGTTCAGAGAGTAATGGGCCTTGTGCCGGTACATCCGGCGTTCGTAGGCGGCATCGTCCTGCTCCTGGCCCCGGATCGCGGCCAGCACTTCCTCGGCCACGTCCACAAAGACATCGGTTTTAT
>UMGW01058959.1_pt1 | contig 28235 bp, 20 predicted proteins | sample 1965371 | NCBI WGS metagenome assembly UMGW01 (sample SAMEA4836082, study PRJEB28245) | human gut metagenome | biome: gut microbiome; material: fecal sample | place: Denmark | collected 2008
TTCGACGAAATGTCACTAAAATCTAAGCCGCGTTAATATTGAACGCAAGCGCCCGTCGGACAACGGGGATACGTCCCCAACTTCTTCAGGAAACGAATTATGTTTAAGAAGACTCTTGCTGCCGCCGCCGTTCTCGGCGCTTTTGCCGGTTCCGCTTTTGCCGCTGACGTTACGCTCTACGGTGTTATCGACTACGGCTTCAACTATCAGCACGTCGACACGGACGCCGCCAATACGGACGCCTCCGACTCCTTCCGCATGATGTCCGGCCAGAACTCCGGCTCGCGCTTCGGCCTCAAGGCTCAGGAAGACCTCGGCAACGGCCTCCAGGTGGGCTTCGTCCTTGAAAACGGCTTCGACGCCGACGACGGCTCCTTCGACGGCAACGGCGACGACAAGATTTTCGGCCGTGAATCCCAGCTCTACCTCTCCGGTGCCTTCGGTACGGTCTCCTTCGGCCGCGTCGGCCAGATGGCGAGCGCCAACGGCTCGTTCGGCCTCATGGGCGGCGCCTCCCCGTTCTCGGGCGGCTGGCAGGATTCCGTCGGTCAGAAGTTCGTGTTCGCGAACGGCTTCGCCCGCTTCGATAACACCGTCACCTACGTGACGCCGGAATTCGCGGGCCTCAAGGTCTATGCTCAGTATTCGTTCCAGAACACGACGGGCAAGAAGGACGATGGTACGGCCAAGGATGCGGGCACGGAAGGCAAGTCCTCGGTTGACCGCTACTACGGCGTCGGTGCGACCTACACGAACAACAACCTCTACCTCGTCGGTATCGTCGACTCCATGAACTGGGGTTCGGACGACACGGGTTCCCGCCTTGACGACCAGCTCGCCGTTACCCTCGGCGGTGCCTACGACTTCGGCGTCGCGAAGCTCTACGCTTCGGGCCAGTACTTCGACAACGCGAAGGGCGTCGGCCAGAAGCGCGCCACGGCTAAAGGTACCATCGCCGACGGCTACAACTTCGACACCGTTGCCCTTGAAGGCGCCGAAGGTTGGGGTCTCAACGTCGGCGTGGGCGTTCCCGTCTTCGGCGGTACGGCCAAGGCCCAGGTTGCCTACATGGATGCCGAATCCACGCGCGACAGCGACATGAACGTTTCGCGTTGGAGCCTTGCTGCGGGCTACGACTACAGCCTCTCGAAGCGCACGCTGGTCTACACGGCCGCCGCTTACACGCGCGACGACGTGTCCGAACAGTACCGTGCCGTGGCCGAAACGGGCTCCAACCCCTCCACGGTTGAAGTCATGGCCGGCCTCGTCCACAAGTTCTAATTCGAGAACTTGAGTCGTTCGCCTTCGGGTTGAACGACGCAAGCTTCGAGCTTGCGGGAGCGCATGGGTTGCACGACATGCGCTCCGCGTAAGAAGCGAAGCAAAAACAAACAAACCCCTCCGTCGGATCGCGACCGTCGGAGGGGTTTTTCATGTCCGGCGCAAGCGCGCAGTCAAAACCGCGCAACGAAAAACCTCCCGACGGGAGGGCCCGTTCGGGAGGTCGGATGCTCGGTGCGAGCTTTTGCGTCGTCAGGCGGGCGTCAGAGCGCTTCGGCCGCAAATTCCGCGAGGCGCGAGCGTTCGCCGCGTGTGAGCGTGATCGTCGCCGCGTGTTCCCACCCCTGGAAGCGTTCCACCACGTAGGTGAGACCCGAGCTCCCTTCGGTGAGGTACGGCGTGTCGATCTGCGCGATGTTGCCCAGGCACACGATCTTCGTGCCCGGACCCGCACGCGTGATGAGGGTCTTCATCTGCTTGGGCGAGAGGTTCTGCGCTTCGTCGATGATGACGAACTTCTGCAGGAACGTGCGCCCGCGCATGAAGCTCATCGACTTCACGCGCACGCGGTTGCGGATGATGTCCATGGAGGCCTGACGACCCCATTCGCCGCCCGCGTCGGACTTGTGGAGCACTTCGAGGTTGTCTTCGAGCGCCCCCATCCAGGGAGCCATCTTTTCCTCTTCCGTGCCGGGCAGGAACCCGATGTCTTCGCCGAGACTCACCGTGGCGCGCGTCATGATGATTTCGGAGTAGCGTCGCGCGTCGATCGTCTGCGTGAGGGCGGCCGCAAGCGTCATGAGCGTTTTGCCCGTACCCGCCTGACCGAGAATCGTCACGAAGTCGATTTCGGGGTCCATGAGCAGGTTGAGCGCCATGTTCTGTTCGCGGTTGCGGGCGTTGATGCCCCAGACCTTGAAGCGGCCGCTCTTGCGGAAGTCGCGCATGAGGCGCATCGTCACTTCACGTCCCTTGACGCCCGTCACGAGCGCCATGAAGTTGTCGTCGCCCTTCACCGTAAGGCAGGCGTTCACGACGAAGCGCTCGGGATGGTCCGTTTCGAAGGCGTAGTTCGTGGCGTCGTTTTCCTGCCAGGAGCGCAGCCCCGCGCCGATCGACTCCCAGAAGTCCGCTTCGAGCTCGATCTTCCCCGTGTAGAGCATGTCGGAGTCGTCGAGCACCTTGTCGTTGAAGTAGTCCTCGGCGGGAATGCCGAGGGTCGTCGCCTTGATGCGCATGTTGATGTCTTTCGACACCAGCACGACCGCACGGTCGGGGAAGGCGGCTTCGAGCCCCTTCACGGTGGCAAGGATCGAGTTGTCGCCCTTGAAGGCGGGAAGCGCCTCCGGAAGGGGCGCGGCCATGACCTTCGTTTCGAACCAGAGGCGCCCTTTGGCTTCGGTGTTGCCGAGAAGCGCGAGAGGAACGCCGTCGTGGAGGTTCCCGTTGTTGGCTTCGATCAGGGCGTCGAGACTGCGGCTCACGGTACGGGCGTTGCGCGCGACGTCGGTGAGGCCCTTCTTGTGGCTGTCGAGCTCTTCGAGCGTCGTCATCGGCAGGAAGACGTCGTGCTCGGCAAAGCGGAAAAGCGAGAGCGGGTCGTGCATGAGGACGTTCGTGTCGAGGACGAAGAGCTTCGGCTTGTCCTCGGGCATGAGCGCGCGCCCCTTGCGGGTGCTCGCCGGACGGCGGGCACGCACGGGAGCGGAAACCGGAGCAGCAACCGGAGCCGCAACGGCCTCTTCGACGGGCGCAACGACGGGCTCGGACGGCGGTTCGATCGCGGCATCCGCGTTGACGAAGCTCGGCGTGCCGAAAAGTGCGGTCGTCACGTCGAGCATCTCGCCTTGCTTGCCCGCAACGGAGTCGGCCGCCTTGCGGGTGCGGGGCTTCTTCGCGGGGGCGGGTTTTTCGGCCGTCTTCGCGGTCGTCTTCGCAGCAGGCTTTTCGGCGGGCTTCTCGGCCGACTTCGCTTCGGCCTTCGGCGCGTTCTTTTCGGCCTGGGTTGAGGGAGCCTTTGCGGGAGCCTTCGCGGGAGTCTTGGCGGCAGCCGTCGAAGCGGTCGGCTCGACCGCCCCGGTCGCGGCCTTCTGCGCCTTCGTCGTGCGGCGGCGCTTCGCGGGCGTTTGAAGAGCGGCCTCGGCAGCTTCGGGGGCGACGGACTTCACGGGCTCGGCCGCCTTGGCCGTCTTGGGAGCCTCGACCTTTTCAAGGGGAATAGACGCCTGCGGTGCCGCGTCAAGCGCCTTGGCGGTATCGGGCGTCGGTTCGACGGCCGTACTGCGGGAGCGGGCGACGCGTTTCGTCGCGGTTCTCGTGTGACGCTTGCCGGGTTTGGCGGGTTCGCCGTAATCGGCGAGAAGATCGGCCGGCTGAGAGGGCGCTTTGGGAAGCGGCATAGACACCTCGAAAGATGGTTGGCGGTGTGCGGGGAGAAACGGCCGGAGCCGTTCGCGTTGTCAAACATTCTACGAGCCCGCGGGAAAAGCGCGGGGCTCTTCATCCCTCGAAAGGAGGGGACTTCGGGCGTCTTTTCTCGGCCAAAGGGAGGGGTCGGGTACTTTTTGAAGGAGGACCTGTCGGAATCGAGGGAAAATTCGGGTAGCATGGGCGGAAAAGACCCGGGCGCGCACGCTGCGCCGACGCTTCGAATACGGGGCGAGCGGCCGCGGCCCGGCTTGCCGGCATCCGCCAGAAACAACGACGGAGGGTATTACATGCAGTACATTTCGACGCGCGGCGAACAGTCGCCGAAGCGCTTTTCGGACATTCTTTTCGAAGGCCGTGCCGAGGACGGCGGCCTTTACGTGCCTGCGGCGTTCCCGCGCCTCACGTTGGAGCAGATCCGCATGATGCGCGGTCTCGACTACGCGGGGCTGGCGCTGGAGGTGATGCACCTCTTCTGGCCCGAGCTCGAACGCTCGACGCTCTGGAAGCTCTGCCGCGACACGTACCAGCCGGAGTTCTATCCGTACGGGCGCGACCGCATCGCGACCCGCGAAGTGACGCCGATCACGTGGTTGCACGACGACGTGGGTCTTCTGGAGCTCTCGAACGGCCCGACGCTTTCCTTTGACGACATTTCGCTCTCGCTCCTGGCGAACATCTTCGCGCGCGGCTTGGGCGAGGCGCCCGCCACGATGACCTTCCTCGGCGCGACGACGGGCGACATGGGGGCGGCTGCGGAACACGCGTTCGCGGGGATTCCCAATGCGCGCGTCGCGATGCTCTCGCCCCAGGGGCGCATGAGCGACTGGCAGGCCGCGCAGCTCTACGCCAACACGCCCGCCAACAGCGTCAATCTCGCCGTCGACGGCACGTTCGACGACTGCCAGGACATGGTCGAGCGCATGCTTTCCGATCGCGAATTTGCGAAGAAGCACGGTCTCGGCGCCGTCAATTCGGTGCTCTGGGCCCGTATCGCGGCGCAGATCGTCTACTACTTCTACGCGTACCTGCAGGCGGTTGAAAACGTCGGCGAAGAGGTGGTGTTCGTCGTTCCCGGGGGCAATTTCGGCAACGCCTTCGCGGGCTGGGCCGCAAAGCAAATGGGGCTTCCCATCCTGCGCCTCATCGTTGCCACGAACGAAAACGACGCGATGGACCGCTTCCTTCGGACGGGCGTCTACGCGCCGCGTCCCGCGCACGAAACGCTCGCGACGAGCTCGCCCTCGATGGATATTTCCCGTGCGGCGAATTTCGAACGTTTCCTCTACGAAATGCTCGACCGGAACGCGCGCCGCACGGCCGAACTCATGAAGGAACTCGAAACGAAGGGCTCTTTCGAACTTACGCCCGGGGAATTCGCCCGCGTGCGCCGTTCGGGCCTCGCGTCGGGGACGTCGAACCACGCGAACCGCCTCGAAATCACCGAGCACCTCTACGTCGAATACGGCACGTACGTCGACCCGCACACGGCGGACGCCATCTACAGCGGCATTTATCTGCACCCCGTGGGCGTTCGCACGTTGTGCCTTGAGACCGTGGACCCGGCGAAATTCCCGAAGATCATCCGTCAGGCGACGGGGCACGACGTGCCCGTGCCGGAAGGCTTCGAAGATCCGCGCGGGAAACCCGCTCAAAAGACCTACATGCCGAACGACTTCGACGCGGTCAAGGCGTTCGTGGCCGAGTTTGCCGACAAACCCTTCTGATCGAAGAGCACCATGACGCAGAGTGCCGACCCTAAAGCGGTCACGCATTGCGCCCCGCGAACCCCGCCCTTTGCCGTGGGGTTCGTCGGTTTTTCAGGGGCGGGAAAAACGACGCTCGCCACCCGCGTGGCGGCGATCCTTGCGGCGCGGGGCTTGAAGGTTTCCGCCCTCAAGGACGCGCACCACGGGGTCGATCTTGACAAGCCCGGCAAGGACACCTTCCGCTACCGCGAAGCGGGTGCGGCGGAAGTGATTCTGCGTACGGCCGAACGCTATGCGATTCTCGTCGAGACCCCCGAAACCGTGTCGCTCGACGAACTCCTCGCGCGGGTGCGGCCCGACGCGGACATGGTCGTCGTCGAAGGGTTCAAGCACGAAGGCGACTTCCCGAAAATCGAGCTCCTTCGCGGGGAGGCGGCCGACGCGGTCGCTTCCGGTCGAAGGACGCCCCTATACCCGACGGACGAGCGCATCGTCGCCGTTGCCGTCGACCGTCCCTTCACGCCCGTGCGCGAAGCGGTCGACGTTCTCGACGCGAACGACCCTCAGGCCGTCGCCGACTATTGTTTGAAGCTTCGCGCGGCGCGCGAAGCCCGATGAGGTGGATGGAGATGCTTACTTACAGCGAAGCGCTCGCGAAAATTCTCGCCCACGCCCGGCCCGTAGCCGAGGTGGAGACGATTCCTCTTATGTATTCGACCAACCGCGTGCTCGCGCAGGACGTCGTGAGCCCGATGGCGGTGCCGGGCTGGGACAATTCCCAGATGGACGGCTACGCCGTGCGCGCGGCGGACTTGGCGGCCGCGTCCGAAGCGAACCCCGTCCTGCTCCCCGTTGCCGAGCGCATTATCGCGGGCTCGGTCGGCAAGCCCGTCGAAGCGGGCACGTGCGCCCGCATCTTCACGGGCGCCCCCATGCCCGAAGGGGCCGATACGGTGGTGCCGCAGGAAGAGGTGACGGTGACCGAAGCGGGTGTTCGCTTCACGAAGGCTCCGAAGGAAGGGGCCTGGGTGCGGCGCCTCGGCTCCGACATCGCCGTGGGCTCGACGATTCTGCGCGCGGGCGACCGCCTCACCCCCGCCGCGATCGGCACGGTGGCCTCGATCGGTCGCGCGTACGTGACCGTCTATCGGAAGCTGCGCGTCGGGATTTTCTTCTCCGGGAACGAACTCGTGCAACCGGGCGAACCCTTGCCCCCGGGCGGGATCTACAACTCGAACCGCTACATGATCCGAAGCCTCCTGCAGACGCTCGGCTGCGAAGCGTTCGACCTCGGGAGCATTCCCGACACGTTCGACGCGACCGTGCGCGCTCTGGAGCACGCGAGCGAAACGGCGGACGTCATCCTGACGACGGGCGGCATGTCGGTCGGGGAAGAAGACCACCTGAAGCCCGCCGTCGAAGCGCTCGGCGCCCTTGACGTCTGGCGCGTGAAGTTGAAGCCCGGCAAGCCCCTGGCGTTCGGCAACGTGCGCGGCGTTCCCTACATCGGGCTTCCCGGCAACCCCGTCTCGGGCTTTGTGGTCTTCCTCATGATGGCGCGCCCCTATCTCCTGCGCCGCATGGGCCTGAGCGACATCGACATGAAGCCGCAGCAGATCCGCGCCGACTTCGAGTGGACGAAGGCGGGGGATCGCGAAGAATTCGTGCGCGTGCGCCGCAACGATGCGGGCGGGCTCGATCTCTTCCACACGCAGAATTCGCAGGTGCTCTCGAGCTGCGCCTGGGCGGACGGTCTGGCGGACATTCCCGCGGGCGCCGTCGTGAAGAAGGGCGATCTCGTCCCCTACTACCCCTTCTGCCAGTTCTTTGCCTGAGAGCGAGCACTTACTAGTTATCTATAGTTCTTACTGGTTTTTTTATTGGTCCGACTATGAAAATCGAGGTTCTTTACTTTGCCGGCCTTCGCGACGCCATGGGGCGCCGAAGCGAAACCGTGGAACTGGAGGCCGACGCCTCGACCCTGGGTGAAGTGCGCGCGGCGCTCGTCGCCCGAGGCGAACCCTGGGCGAGCGCCTTCGGCAACCTCAAGCGCGTGCGCGGTGCCGTGAATCAGGAAATGGCCGAAGATGCCGATCCCGTTAAGGATGGCGACGAAGTGGCCTTTTTCCCGCCCGTGACGGGAGGCTGATCGTGAGCGGGCAGACGTTCATTCGGGTGAGCCCCGAAGACTTCGACCTCTCGGAGGAAACCGCCCGCATCCGCGCGGCGAATCCGCAGTCGGGCGCGATCGTGAGTTTCGTCGGGGTCGTTCGCAACAAGAACGACGGCTCCGACGTGGCGGCGATGTCGCTCGAACACTACCCGGGCATGACCGAAAAGGCGCTCGGCGCCATCATCGAGTCGGCCCGCTCCCGTTGGTCGATCGACGACGTGACGGTGATTCACCGCGTGGGCGACCTGGCGGTGGGCGACCAGATCGTGCTCGCGCTCGTTTCCTCCGCGCACCGCCGCGAAGCGTTCGAGGCGTGCGAATTCATCATGGATTGGTTGAAGACCGAAGCGCCCTTCTGGAAGAAGGAAAAGACGCCCGAGGGCGAACGCTGGGTCGACGCCCGCGAAAGCGACGACCTCGCCCGCGACCGCTGGGGGACGCGTTCGTGACGAAAGACGGGCCGATCGGGCTCGTGGTGCTGGCGGTGGGTTCGGGGGCGGCTTTGGGCGCCCTCGGCCGCTGGCTCCTCGCCTATGTCCTCAACCCCCGCGCGGACCTGCTGCCGCTCGGCACCTTGGCCGCCAACCTCCTCGGGGGGTATCTCATCGGGCTCGCGCTCGCCTGGACGAGCGCGCACCCCGAGATTCCACCCGCCGTGCGGCTTTTCCTCATCACGGGGTTCTTGGGCGGTCTCACAACGTTCTCGACCTTCTCGGGCGAGAACGTCTCCATGCTCCTGGCGGGCGAAACGGGGCGGGCGCTTGCGCACGCAACCCTTCATGTCGCGGGAAGTTTCGCGGCGACGGCGCTCGGGCTCTGGACGTGGAGACTCCTCCACTGAGGATTTTTCCCTTCGAGGATCAAAAGTTGATCCTCTGAAAATGAAGGATCACTTTTTGATCCTCAATGACGAAACCCCGTGAATTTCACGGGGTTTTCTTCTTCGCGGCGTGCTCGTGGAGGCGCTTCTCCGTCGGGGTTTTCGTGCGTCGACCGGAAACAATTTGTCGATATTGCCGTTTCCCGGGTTTGTCTTCCCGACTTGAAAACGTGCGGCCCACCCCCATATGAGTATCAACACGAAATGAAATTCGTCGTGGTGCTCGAACGGGGGTTTTGAAGCCCCCGGGCGGACGGGGCCTACAGGTACTGCTGGTACTACAGGTCCTCCAGGTCCTCCGCAGGCACCCGACGCGGGAGACCCTTATGCGTCAAGACAAACTCACCACCAAATTCCAGGAAGCGCTCGGCGAAGCCCAGTCGCAGGCCCTGGCGCACGACAACCAGTACATCGAACCCGTGCACCTTCTCGCGGCGGTGCTCGCCGACAGCGAAGGCTCGAGCCGCAGCCTCCTTGAGCGCGCCGGCGTCAACGTCGCGGAACTCACGCGCGAAACGAAGGCCGCGATCGATCGCCTTCCCAAGGTGACCGGCAACGGCGGCGACATTCAGGTGTCGCGCGACCTCGTGAGCGTTCTGAACCTCACGGAAAAGGAAGCGATGAAGCGCTCGGACGCCTACGTTTCGACCGAGATGTTCCTTCTCGCTCTTACGGACGACCGCAGCGACGCAGGTCGCATCGCCCGTGCGGCCGGTTTGCGCCGTGCCGAACTTGAAGCGGCCATCACCGCCGTGCGCGGCAAGGACCCCGTCGACACCCCCGACTCGGAAAACCAGCGCGAAGCCCTGAAGAAGTACACGATCGACCTCACGGCCCGTGCGCTTGAAGGGAAGCTCGACCCCGTGATCGGGCGCGACGACGAAATCCGCCGCACGATGCAGATTCTGCAGCGCCGCTCGAAGAACAACCCCGTGCTGATCGGCGAACCCGGTGTGGGGAAGACCGCCGTCGTCGAAGGGCTCGCGCAGCGTATCGTGAACGGCGAAGTGCCCGACTCGTTGAAGGGCAAGCGCGTGCTCTCGCTTGACATGGCGGGCCTCATCGCGGGCGCCAAGTACCGCGGCGAATTCGAAGAACGCTTGAAGAAGCTCCTTGAAGAAGTGGTCGCTCAGGAAGGGCGCATCATCCTCTTCATCGACGAACTGCACACGGTCGTCGGTGCCGGCAAAACCGAAGGCAGCATGGACGCGGGCAACATGTTGAAGCCCGCGCTCGCCCGCGGCGAACTCCACGTGATCGGCGCGACGACGCTCGACGAATACCGCAAGTACGTCGAAAAGGACGCGGCCCTCGAACGTCGTTTCCAGAAGGTCATGATCGACGAGCCGAGCGTTGAAGATACGATCGCGATTCTGCGCGGCCTGCAGGAAAAGTACGAAGCGCATCACGGCGTCGAAATCACCGACCCCGCGATCGTCGCCGCGGCCGAACTCTCGCACCGCTACATCACGGACCGGTTCCTTCCCGACAAGGCGATCGACCTGATCGACGAGGCGGCCGCCCGCGTGAAGATGGAAATCGACTCGAAGCCCGAAGCGCTCGACCGACTCGACCGGCGCCTCATCCAGTTGAAGATCGAACGCGAAGCGATGAAGAAGGAAACGGACGACGCCTCGAAGAAGCGTCTCGAAGCGCTCGAAGACGAAATCGAGAAGCTCTCGCGCGAATACTCCGACCTCGAAGAAGTCTGGAAGAAGGAAAAGAGCGAAGCGCTCGGCGCGAAGAGCGTGCGCGACGAAATCGACCGCGTGCGTCACCAGATGGAAGAGTACCGTCGTACGGCGCAGTACGAAAAGTTGGCCGAACTCCAGTACGCCGTTTTGCCGAAGCTTGAAGAACGCCTGAAGAAGGCCGAAGCCGAAGAGGCCGGTCAGCAGCCCGCGCGTCGTCCGAAGCTTCTGCGCACCTCGGTCGGTGCCGAAGAAATCGCCGAAGTCGTGAGCCGCGCGACGGGTATTCCCGTCTCGAAGATGATGGAAGGCGAACGCGCGAAGCTCCTCCACATGGGCGAAGCGATCGAAAAGCGCGTCGTCGGTCAGGACGAAGCCGTGAAGCGCGTGGCGGAAACGATTCTGCGCAGCCGCGCAGGGCTTTCGGACCCGAACCGTCCGTACGGGAGCTTCCTCTTCCTCGGTCCCACGGGTGTCGGCAAGACCGAACTCACGAAGGCGCTCGCCGAATTCCTCTTCGACTCGGACGATGCGATGGTGCGCATCGACATGAGCGAATTCATGGAAAAGCACAGCGTCGCGCGTCTGATCGGTGCGCCTCCGGGGTACGTGGGTTACGAAGAGGGCGGCTACTTGACGGAAGCCGTTCGCCGCAAACCCTACTCGGTGATTCTGCTCGACGAAGTCGAAAAGGCTCACCCCGACGTCTTCAACGTCCTCCTGCAGGTCCTTGACGACGGGCGCATGACGGACGGTCAGGGTCGCACGGTCGACTTCAAGAACACCGTGATCGTCATGACCTCGAACCTCGGCGCGTCCGAAATTCAGGACATGATCGGCGAGCCGCAGGAAAAGGTGAAGAAGGCCGTCATGGACGAAGTGCGCGAGCACTTCCGCCCCGAGTTCGTCAACCGCATCGACGAAATCGTGGTCTTCAACGCGCTCGGCAAGGACCAGATCGGCCGCATCGCCGAAATTCAGCTCCAGAAGTTGCGCGACCGCATGGCCGAGCAGCAGATCGGCCTTGAGGTGACGCCCGCGGCCGTGGCGGAAATCGCCGACGAAGGGTTCGATCCGCACTTCGGTGCGCGTCCTCTGAAGCGCGCCATCCAAGATAAGATCGAAAACGAGATCGCCCGCCTCCTTCTCGAAGGGCGTGCGGCGATCGGCGACACGGTTGTGGTGGATGCGCCCACGAAGCGCTTCACCTTCAACGTGAAGAAGGCGGAAGAAAGCGCCTCCTGATGCGTGAGTAACCTCCTCATGTCCGAAGGCCGTTCGGGGATTCGTCCCCGGGCGGCCTTCGCCGCTTGCGGGGGGGTTGCCGTCTTTGCTTCCGACCCTTTGGCGGGGCGTTAAGGGAAGGAAAAGGGCGCGGGGTGACAATAGCCGCTATTCAACCCCGTTCACTCGAAGGAGAAGTGAAGTGAAGAAGACCCTCTTTGCGGCCCTGGCTGCGGCCGCCGTGCTCGCGATGCCCGCGGCCCACGCGGCCGAGACGTCCGTCGTGAAGGCGATCCAGGCCTGCAACGCCGATTTCTTCAAGGCGGTCGCGGCCGACAAGAACATTCCCGAAAGCCTCAAGGTTCGCGACGGCGACATGGCTTATCTGAAGATCGACAAGGTGCCCCTCGACGTGGTGCTCTTTGAAAAGCCCTACAAGCAAGACGGCCTCACCGTGACGGGCTACATCTTCAACGACGAAGTGATCCGCTACCTCGGCACCCCCGACATGCACACGCACTTCTGGGGTCTCCTCGTGAAGGAAGACTGGAAGTCGGTCGTCGACAAGATCCAGGTCGACTGGGAAGCGGTCGACACGAACCACAAGTCCGCGCACGGCAACCGCATGCAGCGCTCCAACCACGATAAGGACTGGAAGCCCTATCAGCGCGAACAGAATTACACGATGCCCGAACTCGGCATGATCGAGCGCGTCTTCCACGTCGCTCCCTATGAAGACAAGACGATGATCTTCTGCTCGATGCAGTCGGCGGGCGCTCCCTCCGAAACGATCCTGAAGGAAACGCGTCCCGACCTCCTCTTCGGTGAAAAGGAAGTGCCGGTGCGTCAGGAAGCGATCCAGAGCTCGAATCCCCACGCCGGGATGTAATCGAGCGCACAAAACGCCCACAAAAAATCCCCGCGGGAAACCGCGGGGATTTTTTTCGGGGCGCCCGAAGGCGGCGGGGTCGGCGGATTCGGCGCTTTCCGCTCTTTCGGGAAAGCGCCTTCCTTCACTCAGCTTCAGTTGAGGGTGAAGCTGCCGCGGTCGAAAAAGTCGGGGGCGTTCGCGCCCGTAATCGTCGTCACCTTGCCCGTCGACGTGCAGTAGAGGCGATTGGTGTCGTTGGGCTCGGCCATGTAGGGCTCTTCCGGATTGAAGTACGTGTCGATGCGCGGTACCTCGATGCCGAAGACGGGGAGGGCTTCCCGCAGGAAGTCGACGATCTCCTCGGCAGCGGCGACGATTTGATCCGGGTTGCCGATCGTCACCTGGGCGCCGCCCCAGAGCGTGTTCGGAGCGGACTTGAGCGCGAAGGCCGTGCGCAGTTCGGCGTAGCCGATGAGCGGGTCGTGGAAAAGGCCGAAGCTCGCGATGAGCGTATCCTTCTTCGCGCCGTTGTCGGGCACGCGGTTCTTGAGGCGCGTCGCTTCGATCAGCGTGCTCTGCACGCCGAACTGCTCGTCCATTTCGAACATGAGGTCGCGAATGAGCTTGGGTTCGGTGACGAAGTAGCGCATGGCGCTGCCTTCCACCTTCGTGAGGAAGGCCTGCATGTCCCGACCCCATTCGGACTCGAGGATGCGCTGGAGGCAAATGTTGTCGGCCGACTTCACACGGCCGCCGATCGAAAGACCCGAATAGAGCGCGGCGCGACGCTGCGCGATTTCCCCGGCGGGCGAGGTGACCGTAAAGGCGAGGATGCGCTGATGCGACGTCGCCGGCCCGTAGATCTCGGGGTAGTCGTCGGCGTCGGAGAGAAGGTAGGGAAGCGACCGACGGCACGAGGCGGAGCGCGACGAGTTGGCCGCGTGCAGCATGTCGTAGTAGGAGGTGTCGTCGGAAACGATCGTGGAATTCAGGGAGACGAGCTGCGAGACGACGCGAATCGTGCAGGTCGAATCGTCGAAGTAGTGCTTCATGAGCAGGTCGCGGAACTGTTCGCACTCGGCTTCGGTCAGTTCGTTCTTGCGAAGTTCCCCTTCCTCGTAGGCGTAGCACATCACCCCGATCCCGTGCATCGTCGTGACGGTGCCGTCCTTGTTGACGACGTGGACGGGACGGTCGTAAATGTCGCTCAGGAGGTAGCTGCGGAGGTCCTCGTAGGTCCGGTCGGAATACATGTTCCGGTTTTCCGCGAGGTAGTAGTCGACGTGCTTCTGAAACTTGGCCACGTCCCGCGCGTAATGGCGCAGCAACACCGCGCTGATGCTCTGGTGGTCCGTGTCGGAAATGGAGCTCGCAAGCAGGGGCAGGAGGAGCTGCAAAACTTCGTAGAGGGCGTGGTCGAAATCGGGGGATTCGGGTGAGAGCTCGTCGTAGTTCATGGGCGGATCTCTGCGGATCGGCCTCGTGGCGCGGTCCGACGGGAAAATGGGAAAAAAAGAGGGCGTTTTCACGCCGAGCGAAGCATTGTACGCCCAAACCGACCCGAGCATAGGTGATTTGCCTCAGAGGGGAGGGCGCTCGGGCCAAATGGGACCGAAAGGGGATGAAAAGGCGTCGAAAAAAGGCCGGCCGCGCATCGAGCGCGACCGGCCCCGGGAATGTGCCGACCCGTGCCTTACGAGGCGGAGGCTTCGTTTGCGGTCGTGCGGTCGCGCACGATCCGCTCGACCTCCGTGAACTGATCGGCCACGTGCTTCGAGGGGGCCTTGTCGAGAAGCGACACGATCACGATCGCGGCGATCCCGAAAACGAACCCCGGCAGGATTTCATAGAGCCCGAACCAGGCGTAGTGGTTCCAGACGAGCACCGTGACGGCACCCGTCACGATCCCCGCGAGCGCCCCGTTGCGGGTCATGCGACGCCACCAGAGGGACATGAGGATGACCGGACCGAACGCGGCGCCGAAGCCCGCCCAGGCGTAGGAAACAAGCGACAGAACGAGGCTCTCCGGATCGCGGGCCATCCAGACGGCGAGGGCCGAAATGAGGAGCACCATCGAGCGCCCCACCCAGACCAGTTCGCGCTGCGTCGCCTTCGGGCGCAGGAACGAGCGGTAGAAGTCTTCCGTCAGGGTCGAGGAGCAGACGAGGAGCTGGCAGGAGAGGGTCGACATGACGGCCGCGAGAATGGCCGACATCAGAACGCCCGCAATCCAGGGGTTGAAGAGCACGCCCGAAAGCACGATGAAGACGCGTTCGTGGTTTTCCGTGACGAGCGCCGCCTGATCGACGTGGGCGGCGAAGTAGGCCGAGCCGAAAAAGCCCACGCCCACGGCGCCCGCGAGGCAGAAGAACATCCAGAGGATCCCGACGCGGCGCGCGTTCGGGATGACGGCGATGGAGCGCGCGGCCATGAAGCGAACGAGAATGTGCGGCTGCCCGAAGTAGCCGAGCCCCCAGGCGAGAAGACTCACGATGCCGATGAAATTCTGCCCGCGCATGATGTCGAGCATCGCCGGGTTGACGGTCGCGACGGCGTCCGTGGCGCTCGTGAAGCCCCCGAGGTCCGTCATGACCGCAATCGGCGTCACGATGAGCGCGATGCACATGAGTGCGGCCTGAATCGTGTCGGTCCAGGAAACGGCGAGGAAACCGCCGAAAAAGACGTAGAGAATCGTGGCGACGGCCCCGACCCAGAGCGCCGTTTCGTAGGGCATCCCAAAGGTGTTCTCAAAGAGGCGCGCCCCCGCAACGACCCCGGACGCGCAGTAGATCGTGAAGAAGATGAGAATGACGAGCGCGGAAATGATGCGAAGCAGGTTCTTGTCGTCTTCGAAGCGGTGCGTGAAGTAGTCGGGCAGGGTAAGGGCGTTGTGGGTCTTTTCGGTATAGACGCGAAGACGCGCGGCGACGAGATTCCAGTTGAGCCAGGAGCCGAGAATGAGGCCGACGGCAATCCAGGCTTCCGAAATCCCGCTCAGAAAGACGGCTCCGGGCAGCCCCATCAGGAGCCACCCGCTCATGTCCGAGGCGCCCACGGAGAGCGCCGTCACGATGCCGCCGAGCGAGCGGCCGCCGAGGATGTAGTCGGAATAGTTTCGGGTGTAGCGATAGGCGAAGACGCCGACGCCCACCATCAGGACGAGGTACCCGATGAATGTAACGGCAGTGGGATTCGAAAACATGCGATCGTCGTTGTTGTTATGAGTGGCGTGCGATCCGAACGTCGGGCGGCGGGGGACCGTCCCGGGCGGAAATGCGAACGGGCGAAAAAACGGGGCCGAAGCGTATAAACGTCGGCCCCGAAACTTTCAGTATAGGGGCAGTCGCTTCGACGCGTTGTCGGAAATCTAGGGAAAATACCGTAGATTTCAAGAAATTCGCGTTCTAAAAGCGCCCGGCCCCAAGGACGGACTCACCCGCCGATGTAGCTCATTTCGATTTTGGGACGGTCGGGGGCGAGCCCGAGCGAGCGCAATTCCGAGTAGCGGTCTTCGCGGGCGCTCCAGATGCGCCCGAGCGCCGTTTCAATTTCTTCGTCCGTGGCGCCGCCGCGCAGCATCGTGCGAAGATCGAACCCTTGCGTTGCGAAGAGGCACAGGTAGAGGCGTCCGTCCATCGAGAGTCGGGCGCGGGAGCAGTCGCGGCAGAAGGCTTGCGTCACGGAGCTGATGAGGCCGAATTCGCCCGCGCCGTCGCGGTAGCGCCAGCGCGAAGCGGTTTCGCCCGGGTAGTTGGGGTCGATCGGATCGACCGCCCACCGCTCGGCAATCCGGTCGAGCGTTTCGCGCGAGGGAACGACCTCGGTCATGCGCCAGCCGTTCGAGGTGCCGACGTCCATGTATTCGATGAAGCGGGGAATGACGCCGGTGCCTCGGAAGTGTTCGGCGATCCGCACCGTTTCGGCTTCGTTCACGCCGCGCTTCACGACCGTGTTCACCTTCACTTGGAAGCCTTCGGCGAGCGCCGTGTCGATCCCCGCCAACACCTTGGCGGCCGGGAACCCCACGTCGTTGAAGCCCTGGAAGATGTCTTCGTCGATGGCGTCGAGACTCACCGTCACGCGCTTCAAGCCCGCTTCGGCGAGCGCGCGCGCCTTTTTGGCGAGAATCGAGCCGTTCGTCGTCATGGCGATGTCGATCGGATCGCCCGAGGGCGTGCGCAGCGCGGCAAGGCGCTCGACGAGCGTTTCGATGCCGCGGCGCAGCAACGGCTCCCCGCCCGTGAGGCGAAGCTTCACGACGCCGTTTCGCACGGCGATCGCCGCAAGCCGCTCGATCTCTTCGAAGGTGAGGAGTTCCGTCATCGCGAGGAACCGATGGCGCGAGGTGAAGACCTCTTTGGGCATGCAGTAGCGGCAGCGGAAATTGCAATGGTCCGTCACCGAGATGCGCAGATCGTGCAAGGGGCGCCCGAGGCGATCGCGCCAAAAGCCCCCTTCGCGTGTCACGTCGCCCGTTTGCGGGACGGGAAGCGTGCGGATCGCGTTCTCGGCGGGCTCAATCGGAATGGTGCGGGCAACGGCCATGGGCGTAAATCCTCGGGGGAGAGTGGGAGCGGATGCCGCTTCGGAGCTACGGAAAAGGGAGCTCCGGCCAAGCGGCGGGCGAAAGTCGATTGTAGGCGCGAACCCGCGTTGCCGAAAGGCGCCGAAGGAAGGATGACGCTACCTCTTTCGAATTACACGAGGGCCTGGGGCTTACGGACGGTCACTGCGGGTCACAGCGGCAGCGTATCCGCGCCTTCCGCCACCGCGCGGTAAAAGTCGTAGCGCGCGGGGTCGATTTCGCCCCGTTCGAGCGCGGCCTTCACCGTGCAGCCCGGCTCCTTCAGGTGACGGCAGTTGAAGAAGCGACAGCCCGAAGCGTGCGCCGCGATGTCGGGCATGGCGCGCAGAATGTCGTTCAACGCGAGGTGCGCGAGGCCGAACTCCTGAAAGCCCGGCGTGTCGATCACGGCGCCGCGCCAGTCGTCGGCTTCGGCGTCGTACCACCGGGCCGCGGTGGTGGTTTGTTTCCCGAGGTCGAGCGCTTCGGAAAATTCCCGCGTCGCGGCCTGCGCGTGCGGAACGAGCAAATTCAAAATCGTCGACTTCCCCATCCCCGACTGACCGACGAGAAGCGACGCCTTACCCGTGAGGCGCGGCAGCAGGGTCGAGCGGGTCACGTCGGGCTCGGACTTCGCGGACACTTCGATCACGTCGTGACCGATCGAGCGCAGAAGGTCGATTTGCTTCCTGGCGGCGTCGTTCTCGTCCGGCAGATCGCACTTGTTGCGAATAACGAGCGCGGGAATCCCCGCCTGGTGCGAGGCAAGAAGCGCCTTCCAGATGAACCAGGGGTTGAAGGTCGGGCGCGAGGCAAAGACGATGCAGACGAGGTCGATGTTGGCGGCCAGCGTTTTGACGCGCCACTCGTCCGAACGGTAAAGAAGATTCGCGCGCGGCTCGATCGCTTCGATCGCGCAGACGCCCGACGCGGGGGGCGTGCAACGGACGATGTCGCCCACGACGACGTCCCCTTTCTTGCCGCGCCGGTGCGCTTCGAAGCGTTCGCCCTCGGGGGTCGTGACGAAGAAGTGCCGGCCGTGCGAAGCCGTCACGCGTCCCGTGACGAGCGGCAGCGTCGTTGCGGGTTGCTGATCAGCGCGGCCCCGCGCGTTGCGGGAGCGGTTCTCGGAGAATTTGGGCTTGGCCATCGGTCAGGAATCCTTTGCGCCGGGTTGAGAAAGTGCGGCGTCGTTTTTCGTACGGGCGTCGTCGCTTTCTTGGGTTTTGTCGGTTTCTCGGGTGTTGTCGTCTTCGCGCTCTTCCTCGTCGGCCTGCTCAGTCGCTTCGACCTTTTCGGCCGGAACGGAAGGCGTTTTCGCGGGCGTTCGGAGAAGAAAGTCGGGAACCGCTTCGCCCTAAGCCGTCTCGTTCGTCGCCCTCCGGAGCGTTCGGAGCGTTCGACGGGCGGCTGCGGCGGAGTCCCGGAAGTTGCCCTCGGACCCTGCCGGATCGTTGCCTTCTTCAAGCCCCACGGCGTAGCGGCGGTCGTCGAGTGCTTCGTCGACCACCTCGTCGAGCGCTTCGTCGGCCGCTTCGTCTGCGGTTCTCCGGCTTTCCGTATCTTCCTGCTCTTCCCGTTCGTCCCTTTCGTCGGCCAACGCCCGCGCGAGCGCGGAGCGCTCGAGAACGGGCCGGTCAAGGTCGGAAACCAATACCGAAAAGCCGTACGGGAAACGCGCTTCGTCAAGCGGCCGCCCCTCGGCTTTCGCCCGCGTCAGAATCGCTTCGATGCGCATCCCGGCGTGAGGCCGCCGGTAGTGAAAGAGCGAATAGAGGCGCGAAGGCGCGAGCGTCGTCGCGTAGTCGCGGTGCAGTCGCACGAGAGCCCGCACGAGGTCGTCGGGTCGGGCAACGCGCGCGGCGAACCGATCGGCATCGTACTGCATGAGGCGCGAAAAAAGATTGACGACCGGTCGGAGCGGATAAAAAAGTACGGGGAAGGCCACGATCGCGCAGGCGATCATGAAGCCCGCGTGCGTGCCGGGGCAATCGAGCGGCACGTCCGCCAAGCCGAAGCCCGCATAGAATTCGGGCGAGTCGCCGAGCTGCCCCGCCGCCCAAAAGAGAAGCGCTCCGACAAGCGAAAAGAGGACGACGCGCAAAACCGCGTGCCCGTGGCGGATGTGGCCGACGTCGTGCGCGAGAAGCGCGAGGAGTTCGCCGCGCGAGAGGCGCGCGGCCGCGTGCGCGAAGAGTACGACGCGGCGACGCCGACCGAACCCCGCAAGGACGAGGTGCGAATGGTCCCAGGAGCGGGGACGCGTCATGATGCAGAGGTCCGTCATTTCGATTCCGAGCGCCGCGAGGTAGTCCCGCGCGAGGGCGACGAGCGCCGGATCGTCGACGGGCTTCGCGCGGCGCCCCCAAAAGAGCCCCTTGGCGGTCGAAAAGCCCCAGCGCCACACGAGGTAGAGAACCCAGAGCACCCAGCCCGCAACCCACCAGTATTCGCCCGTCGCTTCGAGAAGCGCCATGAGAACGGCAACAAGCGGCAGCGCGACGAGCCAGCCCGCGAGCGTTTCGCGCGCGGTGCGGGCAAGCCACGGTCCGCGCTCGCGCCGCATGTAGCCGTAGCGTTCGGCAACGCGAAAGCGCGCAAACCACCCGAAGGGGAATTCGAGGAGCGCGGCCGCGCCGAGAAGAAGCACGAGGAGCGTCCACTGCACGACGAGCATGTTGGAAGAAAGCCCCATCGCGAGCGCCGTCAGAAAGGTGAGCCCGTGCCCGAAGGTCATCAAAAGCGCGAAGGCCGCGCCGAGAAAGGTGAGAAGAAGCGCCGCCTGTGCCGTCTCGCCCGTGTAGTCGGCCGCTTTGCGGTGCGCCGCTTCGGAGAGTCGCCCGACGAAGGGCTCCGGCAGGTGCCGCGCGGCACGGTCCGCGGCATGGGTCTGCAGCATCGTGAGGACGCATTCGAGGACCACGAATAGGGCGAGCGCGCCGAGAAAGAGGTGTTCGAAGTTGTTTGCCGAGAGTGTCATGGAACAAGCGGGCGGGCGGCGGGGCGGAACGGGGTCGTCCTCGCGGACGATTTCGGAAAAAGTATCCCGAATCCGACATTATCGTGGGTTTTCCGCCCGAAGGGTTTTTTCGGACCGCGTTCGGGCTCGTTAGAATGGCGGCACGATGCGGGGGCGTTCGATCGCTCCCGCGGCGATAGAAGCCGTTCAACCCACGAAGAAGGAGCGACTCATGGTCGAAGTTCCTCAGCGCGACCCGTCCTATGCGGACGACAACCTCATCTGGATCGACATGGAAATGACGGGCCTGCAGCCCGAAGTGAACCGCGTGATCGAGGTGGCCGCCATCATCACGGACAAGAACCTCAACATCCTGCACGAGGGCCCCGTCATCGCGATCCGTCAGGACCGCTCGGTGATCGACGGGATGGATGCGTGGAATACCGAAACGCACACGAAGTCGGGCCTTGTGAAGCGGGTGCTGGAGAGCACCGTCGACGAAGAAGAGGCCGCCAAGCGCTTCGTGGAAGTCTTCCGTCGCTACGTTCCCGAAGGGAAGAGCCCGATGTGCGGCAACACGATCGGGCAGGACCGCCGCTTCATGGCGCGTTGGATGCCCGAAATGGAGCGCTACTTCCACTACCGCTCGATCGACGTCTCGACCCTCAAGGAGCTCGCCCGCCGCTGGGCGCCCGACAAGGTCTGGGTCGGCACGAAGTCGACGAAGCACCAGGCCCTCTCCGACATCGCGGAAAGCATCGAGGAGCTGCGCCACTACCGCCGCACGATCCTCTCGATCTGAGGCTTCCGCCGAATTTCGGATACCCGTTCGATCAAAAAACACGCGGTAAGCCCGGAAAAAATCCGTTTTTCTAGGGTAAGCCCCGTAAAGAAAAGTTTCCGGATTCGGCATACTTTGCAGAAGCGCCGCAACCGTTTGTCAAAGCGGACCCCTTGGAAAGTCTTGACAAACGGCTGAACGGAACATTCCAAGCGGCCGCGCACCGCGCGCTTTTCGGAGCCCCGGACTCGGACCGCAAAAACAAAACATTAGGAGAGCATCACTATGGGCATTAACGCTTGGATTGCCTTGGTGGTCGTGGGTGTGGCCGTCTGGGCCCTCATCAAACGCTACGAAACGCGTCTCGTACTGATCGCGTCGGGTCTTTTCCTCTGCATCATTTCCTGGGACCTGATGGGCGGCCTTGACGCCTTTGCCAAATCGATGACGAACTCGAGCCTCGTCATGGCGATCTGCTCGTCGATGGGCTTTGCGTACGTCGCCAAATACACGGGCGCCGACCGCTCGCTCGTTCACTACCTCGCGAGCCCGATTCGCGGTCTCGGCATCTTCCTCATCCCGGTGTGCACGACGATCACCTTCTTCGTGAACATCGCCATTCCCTCGGCCGCGGGCTGCGCCGCCGCCGTCGGTTCGACCCTCATTCCGGTGATGCTCCGTGCGGGCATCAAGCCTGCCGCTGCCGCCGCCGCGGTTCTGGGCGGCACGATCGGTTCGTACCTCTCGCCCGGCACCTCGCACAACCCCTACGTCGCCAACATGGCCAAGATGGACGTCATGGACTTCATTGCCTACCATGCGCCCTACTCCTTCATGATCGGCGCCATCTCGGTGGTCGGCATCCTCATCGTCTGCTTCGTCCTCGGCGACCACAAGGGTTCGACCGAAGCGCGCGTCGACGAATCGAAGCTCCAGAAGAACGATCCGGACTTCAAGCCCAATCCCATCAACGCGCTCGTTCCGATCGTCCCGATCACGCTCCTTCTCGTCGGCAACATCTGGGTTCCCGCGATGAAGATGGGCGTGGCGCAGGCCATGGTGCTCGGTGCCGTGATCGGCCTCATCGTCGGTCGCGCCAATCCGCAGAACTTCACGAAGGAATTCTTCAACGGTACGGGCAAGGGCTACGCCGACGTGATGGGCATCATCATCGCCGCGGGCGTCTTCGCCGCCGGCCTTCGCTCCGCGGGCCTCATCGACGCCTTCGTCTCGATGCTCAAGGACTCGAACGACATCGCCCGCTGGGGCGGCTCCATCGGTCCGTGGATCATGGGCGTGATCACCGGTTCGGGCGACGCCGCGACGCTCGCCTTCAACGAAACCGTGACCCCGCACGCGGCCGACTTCGGCATGACGATCGAAGGTCTGGGCGGCCTCGCCTTCCTGACGGGCGCTGCCGGTCGCACGATGTCGCCGATCGCCGGCGTGACGATTCTCGTCTCCGGTATCGCCATGGTGAGCCCGATCGAAGTCGTGAAGCGTACGGCGCTTCCGATGACGGTGGCCGTCATTGCCTGTGCGCTCCTGATGGTCTGATCGGGATTCGCACGACTCCCCGAGCGTGAGCGTTCGGGGAGACGCTCTTTGCAAGGGACGATTCGCTTCGCGCGGTTCGTCCCTTCGTCGTTTCAGGGGTTCGGCACGAGCCTCGTCGCTCCTCATCGATCCTCCTCGGTCCCCGTCGGGGCCCTGCCGGCCTTCCCTCGGCCGCGGCCCTTCGTCGCCATCCCTGCCGCCCGATGCCGCATCGCCCCTTCGACGCACGTGCGAGCGCTCGTCGATGCGTTGGAGAAGGCACCTCTCCACGCCTCTTGAGGCGTCCGTCGTCCGCTTCCCGGAGGGCTCAACGCCGCAGGGCTATCCGTCCGCTCGCTTTCGACGTGCCGCCCTCAAGCGCCCGAGAACCAAAGAGCGAGAAGCAAAGAACGAGAAGACCAAGAAGAACGCCCGCAAGGCCGGAAGCTTTGCGGGCGTTGAGGTGGCGTGCGAGGTTGCGCCGAAGCGCCGCCCCTTGCGAGTGCTTACGAGCGGGTCGACGAAGTGTCGGAAGCGGCTGTTTCGTTCGTTTCCGTCGATGCCTCCGCGGCTCCCGATTCGGAGGCTTCGGAGGCTTCCGCAGCAGCAAGGGCCTCTGCACGGTGCACCGGGTACTTGAGCCAGGCCTGGAACATGGCCATGCCGATCGCAAGAAGGAGCGGCCCGAGGATGAGCCCCAGGAACCCGAACGAAATCACCCCGCCGAAAACGCCGAGGAAGACGAGCCCCATGGGGAGGGTCGAGCCGCGGGCGATGAGAAGCGGTCGCACGAGGTTGTCGACGAGCGCCACGACGATCGAGCCCCAGGCGCAGAGGAATAGCGCCATGCCGACTTCGCCCTTCGTGTAGAGCCAGATCGCAACGGGAATCCACACCAGGGGCGGCCCGATCGGAACGACCGAGACGATGCAGACGGCGCTCGAAAGGAGAAGCACCCCCGGCACCCCCGCGATCCAGAAGCCGATCCCCGCCACGACCCCCTGACAGAGCGCCGTCCCGACAATGCCGAGCACGACCGAACGGGTGGTGTTCGTGAGGATGTCGAGGATCTCGGACTGGATCCCGCCCGAGACGCGTTCGAGCATCGTGGCGATGCGGTCCGAGAACCAGGCGCCGTCGCGGTAGAAGAAAAAGACGATGAAGGTGACGAGCGCGAGCTGCACGAGGCCGTTGCTCACGTTGAGCGCGGTGCCGAGAACGACTTGCGTTGCCGGTTGGATGATTTGCTCGATCGTGTGCCCGAGGGTCGAGGGGTCGATGGCCGTCATCACCTGCTCGTAGAGCCACTCGCCCACGTAGGGCGTGTCTTTGACGGCCTGCAAAATGGGCATCGGGTCGCGCACCCAGTCGGCGATGAGCGTCACCGCCTTCGGAATCTGCTGTGCGACGACGAGAAGCAGGACCGATAGCGGAATGAGAAGGACGACGATGATCGCCGTGATCATCAGAAAGGCCGCGGGCGTTGCGGCGTGACCGAGGGAATTTCGAATCCGCGCGAATAGGGGCCACGTGACGACCGCAAGAATCGCCGCAATCAGGATGGCCGTGAGAAAGGGTTCGACGATGTAGTAGCACCCCACCGCGACCGCCGCGGTAAAGAGAATGCGCAGAATCAGGTCGAGCCTCTCGTTGAAGGACAGGGACCGCGCGAAATTGAGGGCCGCGTTGCGGTCAAGCGGCATGCGTGGAGGCGTATCCGTCATGCGTTGCTCTCGAGGTCGGTGGGGGTCGAAAGGGAAAGGGGCCCTCGGGGGCCGCCTTTCCCTTCTGGGAGCTTAACGCAGACGGGGCGGCGTATCGAGGGGGACGCACCCGTTCAAGGTGAGGCGCTTTGCGCTCTCGTAGATGGCGTCGATCGCGGCCGTGCGCGTGTAGGTCTTGCGCCAGACCATGATGACGCGGCGGTGCGGCGCCGGATTCTTGAAGGGAATGATGTGAATCGGCGTCGGCAGGCACGAGAGGTACGGAACGGCCGAGGCGGGGAGAACCGTGATGCCGAGACCCTGAGCGACCATGTGGCAGATCGTCTGCAGGGAGGAGCCTTCGACCATGCGGCGGGCCTTGGCTTTCGCCTTCGCTTCGCGGCTCGGAAGCTCGGGGCGGGAGACGGGCTTGCGAAGGTCCGGGCAGACGCCGAGGATCTGGTCGCGGAAGCAGTGACCGGCGCCGAGGAGCAGCATCGTCTGGTCCTTGAGTTCGTTCGGGCCCACGTAGTTGCGGTTCGCCCACGGGTGGTGCGACGGAATCGCCACGACGAAGTCTTCCTGGTAGAGCTCGCGCGTCATGAAGCCCGTGTCGGAAATCGTATCGGCCATGATGGCGACGTCGAGAAGCCCGGTACGCAGCTTGTGAAGAAGCTCCGACGTATAGGTCTCCTCGATGTAGAGCGGCATCTTGGGAACGTCGTTCGAGAGCTCGCGAATGAGGGGCGGCAGGAGGTACGGCCCGATCGTGTAGATCACGCCCACGCGCAGCGGACCCGTCAGGGGGTCGCGCCCGTTTTCGGCGATTTCGAGAATCCGTTCGGTTTCGGAAATCACGCGCTGGGCCTGCTCGATGATGAGTTCCCCGATGGGCGTGATGGAGATGTCGTTCGCACGGCGTTCGAAGATGCTGACGTTGAGTTCGTCTTCAAGCTTCTTGACGGCAACGGAAAGCGACGGCTGGCTCACGCAGCACCGTTCGGCGGCTCGGCCGAAGTGGCGTTCGCGGGCCACGGCGAGTACGTACTTCAGTTCGGTAAGAGTCATGGCGATGTGAGGTCAAATGGAAAAAGCGTTGTACGAAAAATAAATTCGGCGTGCCCGAGAAACTTCAGGCGGCAAGAAATTCGGCTTTGGCGGAGAACCACCGTCGGGCGTGGGCAAGCGCCCGGTCGCGGTCTTCACGCAACCACCGCTCGGCTTCGCGTCGCGCGGCTTCAAGGAGCGCCCCGTCCGTTTCCAGATTGGCAAAACGCAGCAACGGCATCCCCGACTGACGTTCGCCGAGGAATTCCCCGGGGCCGCGCAACTGCAAGTCGCGTCGGGCGATTTCGAACCCGTCCGTCGTTTCGCGGATGATCTTGAGGCGCTCGCGCCCGAGTTCGGAGAGTTCGCCCCCGTAAAGAAGGAGACACGCGCTGCGGGCGGCGCCGCGCCCGACGCGACCGCGCAACTGGTGAAGCTGTGCGAGCCCGAACCGCTCGGCGTGCTCGATCACCATGAGGGTGGCGTTCGGAACGTCGACGCCCACTTCGATCACGGTGGTGGCAACGAGGAGATCCGTTTCCCCGGAAGCGAAAGCGGTCATGACGGCTTCTTTTTCGGGGGCGCTCATCGCACCGTGCAGGAGCGCCACCTTGAGGTCGGGCAGCGCCTGTTGCAGTTCTTCGGCCGCCTGAACGGCGGGCGTCAGGTCGAGCGCTTCGCTCTCTTCAATGAGGGGGCAGACCCAGTAGGCCTGGCGCCCTTCCGCAACGACCGCGCGCAAAAGCGCGACGACTTCGTTTTTGCGTTCGATCCGAATCGTCTTCGTCGTGACGGGCGTGCGTCCCGGAGGCAGTTCGTCGATCACGGAGACGTCGAGGTCCGCGAGGTAACTCATCGCCAGCGTGCGCGGAATGGGGGTCGCCGAGAGCATGAGAAGGTGCGGTTTCGCGGCATTGGCGTCCGCTTCGCCAGCTTCACCCGATTCGCCCGCCGCCCCGCTCGTGCGAAGGGCGAGCCGCTGTGCGACGCCGAAGCGATGCTGTTCGTCGACGATCGCAAGACCGAGGTTTTCGAACCTCACCCCGTCCTGAATGAGGGCGTGGGTCCCCACGACGATGCGCGCTTCGCCCGAGGCGATTTCTTCGAGCGCTCGGCGCTTTTCGGCGGCTTTCAAGCGCCCCGTCAACCACGCGGTGCGAATGCCGAGCGGCGTAAGCCAATCGACGAGCTTTTTGAAGTGCTGTTCGGCAAGGATTTCGGTCGGGGCCATGAGGGCCGCCTGGTAGCCCGCTTCGACGGCGCGAAGGGCGGCGAGCGCCGCAACGACCGTTTTGCCGCTCCCGACGTCGCCCTGCACGAGTCGGTGCATGGGCTCGGGCCGAGCAAGGTCCGAGGCGATTTCCTTCCAGACGCGCTCCTGCGCGCCCGTAAGGGCAAAAGGCAGGTGCTCGCGAAAGCGAACGATGAGGTTCGCGTCCGCCCGGGGCGAGAGCTCCGGAGCCACCGCCTTGCGGGCGAGCCTGCGGGTTTCGCCGAGCGAAATCTGCTGCGCGAGGAGTTCGTCGAATTTGAGCCGCTCCCAGTGCGGGTCGGTGCGGTCGCGAAGGGCGTCGGCGGACGCGCCCGCGGGCGGATTGTGGAGGTATTCGAGCGACTCGCGAAGGCGCGGGAGCCCGAGCCGCTCGGTAACGGCAACGGGCACGAGATCCTCGACCTGCAAGTCGAGCATCGCGCGGTCGATGCGCTTGCGAAGCCACTTCTGCTGAATGTTTTCGCCCAAGGGGTAAATTGGGGTGAGCGCCTGCGGGAGGTTGTCCGTGCGGCTTACGGGGGGCTTTATCCGGGGGTGAACGATTTCAAGGCCCCCGCCGAAGGCTTCGCGCGGCTCGCCGAAGATGCGAACGGTCTTCCCGGGCTGCAGCTGCGACTGAATGCTCGGGTAATAGTGGATGAAGCGCAACTGCAAGCGACCCGTACCGTCCGTGAGAATCGCGGAAAACTGCTGACCGCGGGGCGTGGCGACAAAGCCCGAACGCTCGACTGTCCCCTGCGCCTGCTGCGCTTCCCCGGGGTTGAGGCGTCCGATCGGCGTGATGCGCGTTTCGTCTTCGTAACGCAACGGCAGGTGCAGGACGAAGTCCCAGTCGGAGACGAGCCCGAGCTTTCGGAGGCGCTCCGAAAGCGGAGCGAGCTTTTCCTGTCGAATGACGCCCGCAGGCCTTCCCGCGGCGCCCTTTCGGGGCCGCGCGGCGGAGGTTTCGGACGAATCCGGGCCGAATTCCTGCGCGTAGCGGGACGTGGAAGTGTGGGTGTTCGCCATGACGATGTAGCACTTGCTCGGGGAGACGAAGGACGGACGACGCTCGGACCGTGCGGCGCGAAAATCGGTTGCGCGCGCCCTGCGATCGGCCTCAAAACGTAGGTCGAATCGGTATTCTATCGGAAAAAGAACATTGATAGTTAGTGAGACGATCAACAAAAACTATTGGAAGCAAAAAACGCGTCGGACACGTGTTTTTCGTGCGGAAAAATCGACCGAAAGCACGGGGCTTGATCGGCGAGACCGCGTGTTGGATGCCGCCGAAAGCGGAACTACGTATTTGTGCGTACAGACCAAGGAATAAAGGCGATTGGAGACTTTCTTTTACAAGTCTACGTATTTATCGGGCTATGTCCTATTCCCTTATGAGTAGTTAAAAAGAGCTAGAGATAACAGGGGCGAATCGCAGGCTTGCCTGCAAAGCCCCGTCGATGTTGGCTTTTCGGGAAACCGAAGAACCGTTTGTACAGACCCGCCGAAAGAGGGGGGTTATGTCAAAAGAAGGAGAGAGGATAGGGGTTTCTCCTTATAGGTCCCGAGAAGTACGGCGGCTACACTCGGCGCACCTGATGTCGATAAGTTTGGACGCGACAAGGACAAAGGACCTGAAAAAGCCGATTGTCATACGTAAGAATACGTATTTTCAAGAAGGCCTCGTTCGATGGTTCTATCTCGTAGGTGCAAGGTTGCCTTACACTTATGGGTGAAATGTCTTAGGTGTCGACACTGTCGTACACGGGCGTTTTCAGTTCGTCTGCGCCGCTTTTAGGAGAACAGCGACTCAGATCGAATTGCCGGGTCGAAAGGCCCGAAAAGGATCCATCGTCGTCGAATCCGCCGCGCGGCCCCGAGCCGCGGAGAGGGTGCGACGAACGAACAGTCCGCCTTGGAGGACGATATCTCTGAAAGGGACTGCACGGTTGGACCGCGTCGGAGACCCCGCGACGAAGGTTGTTCCCTTCTTCGTTTCGGGAAGCCCCTTTTGAACGGGCATTGGGCGGCGGAACAACGGTGTGATCGGCGGCTGTGGCGTTTTCGAGCGTTGCGGCGGCTCCAAGTAGGGTGAGTTGTGAGACTGGATGGCTGACCGGGCCGGGGTCCCGGGCGG
>UMGW01054305.1_pt1 | contig 27904 bp, 20 predicted proteins | sample 1965371 | NCBI WGS metagenome assembly UMGW01 (sample SAMEA4836082, study PRJEB28245) | human gut metagenome | biome: gut microbiome; material: fecal sample | place: Denmark | collected 2008
GACCAGCTGTTGTCAAGAACTTTTTCATTTCTTTTTATAGCTCTTTGTCAGACGCAACTCGTTTATGTTATCACGAGTCTTTTCAGATTGTCAAGAACTTTTTTCATTTCTTTCCATCAACGCAGAAGGAGGGATTTGAACCCTCGCACGGCGCAAACCGTCTATACCCTTAGCAGGGGCACCTCTTCAGCCACTTGAGTACTTCTGCACGTCACTGATTACTCAGTGAGCAAAATCAATTATACTAAAACATTTTACATTTGTCAACGGTATTTTTTACATTTCTTCAAATTCTTTAATTGTTTCTTCGATTCGTTGTTTTACCATCGCCGCAATCTCCGTTGTCTTCATTCCCTGGTATTTTTCATACGGGATTGGCTCCAGAAAATGTACCTGTACCGTCAGCTTCTTAATAGAATTCGTATCAAAGGATTTGTACGAATCGATCAGCGCCACCGGCACGATGGGGCACTGGGCTTTGACTGCACTTTTAAAACTCCCGCCTTTAAAGTCCAGAAGCTGATTTCCCTTCCGGCTTCTGGTTCCCTCGGCAAAGATCAGATAGTTCCGGCCTTCTTTCACTTCTTCTGCTACCTGTTTGATCACCTGCAGCCCCTGACGCAGATCATTTCGATCTAATGGAATAGCTTTCATGCAGGCAAAGACCTGTTTTAAGAACGGCACATTCTCCACTTCTTTTTTCATAACTACTGAAAACGGACGTGGGCAGACTTCGAGTATCGCCAGCACATCATATAGCCCCTGATGGTTCGGAAAAAACATAAATCCATCCTGCTCCGGGATGTTTTCCACTCCATAGGCATCGATGGTGATACGACCGCCGATATTCGCCCGGCGGTCGATCATTTTTAATACCTGATATCTTTCTTCTTCGGTGTATTTTTCTACGTGGGCTGCCGTATAGCACAATTTAAACCAGCCATACGGAACAAACCACAGGTTCCGTAACACCATTAACAGAATTCGTTTCATTCTTCAGACTCCATATTTTCCTCTTCTGCTTCTTCCTGTTCGTTTCCTTCTGTCTTATCCTCTTTTTCTCTTACTTTGGCGATACTTGCAACAGAAACTTTCTCATCCAGGTTCATCAGTTTGACACCGGATGTGATTCTTCCCAGAATTGAGATATCCGAGCAGGCAATCCGGATAATGATTCCTTCGGTGGTGATCATCATTACTTCATTGTCATCATTGACTGCCTTTACCCCTACCACATTACCGGTCTTTTCAGTGATCTTATAGCATTTCACACCTTTTCCGCCACGGTTCTGTACGGAGAATTCGCTCATGGAGGTACGTTTACCCATACCTTTTTCCGATACGATCAGAAGGTAATCACCCTGGGAGCACAGCTGCATGCCGATGATTTCATCCCCGTCACTGAGGTTGATACCACGAACACCCATGGATACTCTTCCGGTGCTTCTGACATCCGTATCTTTAAAGCGGATACACTGACCGTATTTGGTTACCAGAATGATATCTTTCTTGTTATCTGTGAATTTTACTTCGATCAATTCATCGTCATCTTTCAGAGAGATAGCCGCAAGACCTGTCTTTCTGACATTTGCATAATCCTGAATCGGTGTTTTCTTCACGATACCGCTCTTGGTTGCCATGAACAGGTACTGACCCTGGCTGTAATCTTTCAGGGACAGAACCGCTGTGATCTTCTCGCCCGCCTGTAACTGTAACAGATTGATGATTGCCGTACCACGGGCAGTTCTTCCTGCTTCCGGAATCTCATATGCTTTCAGGCGGTACACTTTACCCATGTTGGTAAAGAACATCAGATAATGATGGGTCGTTGTCATCAGCAGTTCATCGATATAATCGTCCTCGATAGTCTGCATACCCTTGATGCCCTTGCCGCCACGATTCTGGCTTCGGAAGTTATCTACGGTCATTCGTTTGATATAGCCTAATTTTGTCATTGTAATGACGGTATTTTCATTCGGAATCATATCCTCCATGGAAATATCGAACTCGTCAAATCCGATGGCTGTCTTTCTCTCATCACCGTATTTTTCACTGATAGCAAGGATCTCCTCGCGTATCACGCGAAGCAGCAGATTTCTGTCTGCCAGGATGGCTTCCAGTCTGCGGATACGATCCATCAGTTCTTTGTATTCTGCTTCCAGTTTTTCTCTTTCCAGACCGGTCAGTGTACGAAGACGCATATCTACGATGGCCTGTGCCTGTGCATCGGAAAGTTCAAAACGTTCCATCAATCTGGCTTTTGCCACCTGAGTATTCTCAGAACCACGGATGATACGGATCACTTCATCGATATTATCCAATGCCTTTAAGAGACCTTCCAGAATATGAGCACGTTCTCTTGCTTTGTTCAGATCGTACTGGGTTCTTCTGGTCACAACCTCTTCCTGATGAGCCAGATAATGTTTCAGTATCTCCATCAGATTCATGACCTTCGGCTGGTTGTTGACCAGTGCCAGCATGATCACACCAAAAGTATCCTGTAACTGCGTATGTTTATACAGTTTGTTTAACAGTACATTTGCATTGACATCTCTTCGCAGTTCGATGCAGATACGCATGCCTTCTCTGCTGGAATGGTCATTCAATGCGGTGATACCGTCTATTTTCTTTTCTTTTACCAAATCTGCGATTTTTTCGATCAGTCTGGCTTTGTTGACCAGATACGGAAGTTCCGTAACAATAATCTGGCTCTTTCCGTTTGGTAATGTCTCAATATTCGACACTGCACGGACACGGATCTTGCCGCGGCCTGTCCGGTACGCTTCCTCGATACCTCTGGTTCCAAGGATCGTTGCTCCGGTTGGAAAGTCCGGTCCTTTTACAATCTTTAAGATCTCTTCGATCTCGGTATCCCGGTTTTCTTCCACGATATTATCAATGATCTTCACCACCGCAGCAATAATCTCTTTTAAGTTATGTGGCGGAATGTTGGTCGCCATACCTACCGCGATTCCGGAGGTACCGTTTACCAGAAGATTCGGATAACGGGCCGGAAGTACCGTCGGCTCTTTTTCTGTTTCATCAAAGTTCGGAGCAAAGTCCACGGTATTTTTATTGATATCCGCAAGCATCTCCATGGAAATTTTACTCAGACGCGCCTCAGTATATCGCATGGCAGCCGCGCCGTCTCCATCCACAGAACCGAAGTTTCCATGGCCGTCAACCAGCGGATAACGGGTGGACCAGTCCTGTGCCATATTAACCAGGGCTCCATAGATAGAACTGTCACCGTGCGGATGATATTTACCCATGGTATCACCAACGATACGTGCGCATTTTCTGTGTGGTTTATCCGGACCGTTGTTCAATTCAATCATAGAGAACAGTACTCTTCGCTGTACCGGCTTTAATCCGTCTCTGACATCCGGCAGCGCACGGGATGCGATGACACTCATGGCATAATCGATATACGATTCTTCCATTGTCTTTTTCAGATCCACCTCATGAACCTTGTCAAAAATATTGTCTTCCATCTTTTTCTCCTATTCGTAACTGTTCAGTACCTTCAAGGAATATTTCTTACTGAACAGTTATCTTTTTCATCCTTTGGATTAAATATCAAGATTTTTAACTTTTAATGCATTTTCCTCTATGAACTCACGACGCGGTTCTACTTTATCTCCCATCAAAGTGGTAAAAGTAAGGTCAAGTTCCGATGAAGTCTCATCGTCCATGGTCACACGAAGAAGCACTCTTCGCTCCGGATCCATGGTGGTCTCCCACAGCTGATCCGCATCCATCTCACCCAGACCTTTGTATCGCTGGATCTTGTTGTTACCGTCTCTTCCGATCTCAGTCAGGATATTATCCAGTTCCTTATCGTCGTATGCATACCAGATTTTCTTATTTTTCTCAATTTTATACAGCGGTGGCTGTGCCAGATACACATATCCCTGTTTGATCAGTTCCGGCATAAAACGATACAGGAACGTCAACATCAGGGTAGCAATATGTGCACCGTCCACATCGGCATCGGTCATGATGATGATCTTGTGATACCGCAGTTTGGAAATATCAAAATCTTCATGGATACCGGTACCAAATGCAGTGATCATGGCTTTGATCTCCGCATTGCCGTAGATTCGATCCAGACGGGCTTTCTCCACATTCAGGATCTTTCCACGAAGCGGCAGGATCGCCTGGGTTGCACGGCTTCTCGCTGTCTTGGCAGAACCGCCGGCAGAATCCCCCTCTACGATGTAGATCTCACAGTTTTTGGGATCTTTATCCGTACAGTCTGCCAGTTTTCCCGGAAGAGACAATCCTTCCAGTGCAGATTTTCGTCTGGTCAGATCACGGGCTTTTCTCGCCGCATCTCTGGCACGTTGTGCCAGTACAGATTTGTCCACGATGGTTTTTGCCACAGACGGATTCTGCTCCAGAAAAATCTCCAGTGTTCTGCTTACCACAGCATCCACGGCACCTCTCGCCTCACTGTTACCCAGCTTCTGTTTCGTCTGTCCTTCAAACTGCGGTTCTTCAATTTTTACACTGATGATGGCAGTCAGACCCTCACGGATATCTTCCCCTGCCAGTTTTTCGTTTTCTTTTAACAGTTTGTTTTTCCTGGCATACTCATTAAAAGTCTTTGTCAGTGCATTACGAAATCCAACTACATGAGTTCCGCCTTCCGGTGTGGTGATGTTATTAACAAATCCATAGGTGGTTTCATTGTAGGAATCGTTATGCTGCATCGCCACTTCCACCGCCACGCCGTCTTTGGTTCCCTCACAGTAGATAATTTCCGGATATAACGCTTCCTTACTACGATTTAAGTACGTAACGAATTCTTTGATTCCGCCCTCGTAATGAAACTCTTTGACCAGTTCCTTTTCTCCACGCTCATCAGTAAGACGGATTTTTAATCCTTTGGTCAAAAATGCCATCTCACGGAATCTCTGTTTCAAGGTATCAAAATCAAACACCGTTTCTTCAAAAATCTCTTTATCCGGCAGAAACGATACCATAGTTCCTGTTTTTTCCTGCTCACACTCTCCGATGACTTTTAATTTGTATATGGTTTTTCCCCGTTCATATCTCTGACGGTATACCTTGCCCTCATGGTAGATCGTAACTTCCAGCCACTCGGAAAGTGCATTGACTACGGATGCACCTACCCCATGAAGTCCTCCGGATACCTTGTATCCTCCACCGCCAAATTTTCCTCCTGCATGAAGGATGGTGAATACAACTTCCACGGCCGGAATCCCCGCTTTGTGATTGATTCCCACAGGGATACCCCTTCCGTTATCTATGACGGTAATGGAATTATCTTCCTGAATTTTGACATCGATTACATCACAAAATCCAGCCAGTGCCTCATCAACTGCATTATCTACAATCTCATAGACCAGATGATGAAGTCCGCGGATCGATGTACTTCCGATGTACATACCGGGTCTTTTTCTGACCGCTTCCAAACCTTCCAATATCTGGATTTGATCTGCTCCGTATTCTGTACTCATCCTTATCCTCCTAAATTTTTATTTAAAAATCAATTTTTCCTTCGGTCACCCGAAATACTCTGTCAATCGAAAAATTATTCTCGATCAGTTCATCCAGACCGGTACATGTGATCACCGTCTGGATATTGTGAATGCTCTGCAGCAGATAATTCTGCCTGCTGCTGTCAAGCTCCGACAACACATCGTCCAGAAGAAGGACCGGATGATCCTTCGTCACCTTTTCCACCAGATAGATTTCTGACATTTTTAAAGAAAGAGCTGCCGTACGCTGCTGCCCCTGAGAACCATACTTTCGAATATCGATTCCGTTGGTCTGTACACAAAAATCGTCTCTGTGAGGACCTACGGACGTCACACGGAAACGAAGATCTTTTTCTCTCGCACTCTGCAGTTTTTCTTCAAATACTTTCTCTTCCACATCCGGTTCATACAACAGCCGGATCTCTTCTTTCTTCCCGGTCAGGTTGCTGTGGATCTGCCGGATAATCTCTCCCAGTTCTTCCATAAACTGCCTTCTCAGAGAAATGATCTTCTTCCCGTAAGAAACCAGTTGCATATCCCACACATCCAACGTCTCCGTCAATCCGGGCTGAAAACCGATGTCTTTTAACAGCTTATTTCGCTGATTTAACACCTTATTATAACTCGTCAGCTCCTGTAAGTAAACTTTATTTAACTGACAAAGTTCCAAATCCATAAATCTTCTCCTCTCGGAAGGCCCGTTTTTGATGATATTCAGGTCTTCCGGAGAGAATGCCACAAGATTCACGATGCCGAAAAGTTCTGCTGCTTTCCTGATCGGAATCCCGTCGATGGCGATGCCTTTGGATTTATTTTTTTTCAGATGCATATCGATCTTATGCGATACACCATCCTTCTTTACCATCATCCTGATATGTGACTCGTCCTGTTCAAACCGGATCATCTCTTTATCCTTACTTCCCCTGTGAGATTTTGTGGTTCCGCAAAGATAAACAGCCTCGAGCACATTTGTCTTCCCCTGAGCATTATCTCCATAAAGGATATTCGTCCCCGGATCCAGAACAATAGACAGTTCCTCATAGTTTCGAAAATTTTTCAATTCCAACGATTCAATGTACATACTTTTTATTTTTCAATCCGCAGTTCCTGTCCGTCAAAAGAAACCACATCTCCGTCGTATAATTTTCGTCCTCGCCTTATGTCAACCTCGTTGTTTACCTTTACTAAACCATCCTGGATCACCAGTTTTGCTTCCACGCCGTCTTCCACCAGGTTCGCAGCTTTCAACGCCTGCCCGAGTTTGATATATTCGTCTCTCAGTTTAATTATTTCCATTTTTTCTCACTTTCTTACCGTGCGGTATTAAAATTCACCGGAAGAATCAGATAAATATAGGATTCTTCTTCGTTTTTGATGAAACAAGGAGCCTTGGGATTGACCAGATAAATAGAAATTTCTTCATCATCGATCACTTTCAGCGCGTCGATTAGAAACTTTGGATTGAATCCGATCATAATATCTTTTCCTTCTTTATCGATATCGATTTCTTCATTCATGGAACCCATCTGGGAATTGATGTTCAGCTGCATACCGGTATCATCGATCGTAATAATGATCGGTTTTTTGTCACCTTCTTTTACAAAAAGTGTGGCACGGTCGATACAATCGAGGAATTCCCGTTTATTAATCTTCACTTTTGTCTCATAATCGCTGGAAAGCATCTGATCGATCCGGAAATATTCTCCTTCGATTAGTCTGGAAACAACTACTGTATCATCAAATTCAAAAACAATATGATTGTCTGTAAAGAAAATCTTTACCTGATCTTCTACTTCACCCGAAAGGATCTTGCTGATTTCATTTAATGTCTTTCCAGGAACGACAACCTTTCTTGAAGGGTAATTGTTTTTCAATTCAATTTTCCGAATAGCGATCCGGTGACCGTCCAGTGAAACTACTTTCAAGATATTTTCTTTCATTTCAAAGAGTTCGCCGGTCATTAGTTTGTTATTTTCATTTGCTGCAATTGAGAATATTGTCTGACGAATCACCTCTTTTAATGTAAATTGCGAGATTTCGATACCTTCGCTACGTTCAATAACTGGCAGATAAGCGAAATCATCTCCGGATTTTCCTGGAATTGTGAATTTTGCTTTTTCACAGGTAATTGTTGTATTCAAGTTGGTATCTGTTTGAATGCAGACATCACTGTCCGGAAGTTTACGGATAATATCAGAAAAAAGTTTTGCATCAAGAGCAACAATACCTTTTTCTTCAATGATACCTTTCACTTTTGTTTCAATACCCAGTTCCATATCATTAGAGGTAAAAGTGATTTCCGTTGCAGAAGCATCTATCAGAATACATTCTAGAATGGGCATGGTTGTTTTAGAAGAAACAGCCTTCAGTGAAATGTTGACGCTCTTTAATAATTCGTTTTTGGCACAGATTAATTTCATAATGTGAATAACTTCCTTCCCTGAACCCGAGGGCTCATGTATAAAAAAATAATAAGAAATTCGTAGTATTCGTAGTAGGGGCTGTGAAAAAGTGTAAAAGTAGTATCAGCCCCGAAAATATAAGGAATTTTCCATTGGATAACTGTGTGCATCCTGTAGAAGATACCTGTGTATGATTTGTGGATGCCCAAAGCCCGATCACTTTGTCCACACAACATACACAGGGAATTCACAAACAGAATGTGGATAACTCATACTTTCTAGGAAGGGCATTTAATTTCCCGGCTGAAGCTTTTTCTTCAGAATTTCAATTGCTTTTTGAGTTGTCTGTGAATTCTGTAATTCCTGTTCGATTTTGTCGCAACCGTGCATGATAGTTGTATGATCACGATTTCCCATACACTGACCGATGGATTTCAGCGGAATATTGGCCAGCTCACGGCAAAGATACATGGCAATCTGCCGAGGATAGACGACTTTACTGTTTCTTTTTGTACCAATAATATCCTCCGGTGTGATGTCATAATGTTCGGCCACAGTATTGATGATATATTCCGGAGTGATGATCTTCTTATCATTTGGAGAGATGATATCTTTCAGTACGGTTTCGGCCAGCTCCATCGTAACTTCCCGTTTTTCCAGGTTTGCATAAGCGATAATTTTATTTAAAGATCCTTCCAGTTCACGAATATTGGACTTAATGTTTTTGGCAATATATTCAATAATGGAATCATCTAGGTTGTAACCGTCCATTTCTTCTTTTTTCCGGAGAATCGCAACACGGGTCTCGTAGTCAGGAGAAGAAATATCAGCCAACAGTCCCCATTCAAAACGAGAACGGATACGATCTTCGAGAATTTCCATATCTTTTGGTGGTTTATCACTGGAGATAATGATCTGTTTTTTAGCACTGTGCAGAGCATTAAAGGTATGGAAAAATTCTTCCTGTGTAGATTCTTTTCCGATGATGAACTGGATATCATCGATCAGTAAAACATCGATGTTTCGGTACTTTTCACGGAATTTTGTCATTGCGGTATTGTTACCGTTTCGGATTGCTTCGATCAGTTCATTTGTGAATTCCTCACTGGTGGTATACAGAATCTTGGTGGAAGGATTTCTTTCTAATATAAAGTGTGCAACGGAATGCATCAGATGAGTCTTTCCAAGACCAACACCTCCATATAAAAAGAGAGGATTGTAGATTTCTCCCGGAGATTCTGCCACGGCCAGGGATGCAGCATGGGCAAATTTGTTGTTGCTTCCGACGACAAAGGTATCGAAGGTGTATTTTGGATTCAGGTTTGCCATTTCCATGCTGGTATTATAATTAGTAGAAACAGGGACCTCTTTTTCTACATTTTGTATATCTTCCGGCAGGACGAACTTAATGTCGTAGTCGGACCCGGTCAGTTCTGAAATAGCAACTTTCAGTGGGAGGGCGTACTTTTTGCTGATATAGTTAAGTCCAACCTGCTGAGAAGGAACCAGTATGGTAACTACCTGGTCATCGATACTGTGAATCGTCAGCGGTTTTAACCAGGTTTTAAAAGAGACATCTGATAATTCGTGTTCTGTCTTTACTGTTTCCAATATTTCGTCCCATTTTTCGTAAATAATGTTCATGATTTCCTCCATAAGTGCAAGGCAGCTGATAGAACGAGCTACTTTCTCTACCATATCTTATAATAAAATGTGGATTTTAGCAACGACTAAATGTGGATAAGTCGATAAAAAAACAAAGGACAAGTACTTATCCCGTGGATAAATAAAAAGGCAGCGGAAGTTATGCACATAGAAAAAGACAGAAAAACAGGGAATTATGGGAATTGTCCAAAATGTATACACATCAAATACAGTAGTTATCCACAAGTTATCCACATCGGGTGGATAACTTACGTAAACCATGTGTACAGTCGGTGTAAAGATGTGTGTAAGCGAATATGGGAATCAGCAGTGTTCTATCCAGGGCAGTATTATCTGTGGGAACAGCAGGAGCAGGAGATACTTATTTTAGCGATAAATTGAAAAAAATCAGGAAAAAACGGCGATTTTACTTGACGTAGCATTTATTTATGAATATAATTGAAACGATGTTTTCTGACATACATGAAAAGACGATCATAACCGAATAATGGATATTAAAGGAGGTGCCTTAGATATGAAAATGACATTTCAGCCGAAAAAGAGATCCAGAGCAAAAGTTCACGGATTCAGAGCAAGAATGAGTACAAAAGGTGGCAGAAAAGTACTGGCTGCCAGAAGATTAAAAGGAAGAAAAAGCTTATCAGCATAAGACATAAGACCGCATACATTGTGGTCTTTTCTTCTATCTAAAAGATTTAAAAAAATTTTCTTTAAAGGTAAGGAATTTCTATGAAATATAAAGATGCAGAGAGCTTAAAAAAGAACAGAGATTTTCAGCTGGTATATAAAACAGGAACATCTTATGTAAATAAATATTTAGTCATGTATGCAAGAGAGAATCAGCTGGGGAAAAACAGAATCGGAATCTCCGTCAGTAAAAAAGTGGGCAACAGTGTAGTGCGCCACCGGCTCTGCAGACTGGTAAGAGAAAGTTACCGGCTGCATGAGGATGTATTTCGTAGAGGGTTTGATATTGTTGTGGTAGCCCGCGTGAGTGCAAAAGAGAGAACGTTTCGTGAGATTGAGAGTGCATTCCTACACCTTGGCAGGTTACATCACCTTGTAGAAAAGGAAGAACATGAAAGCAATATTGATTAAAGGAATCAGATTCTACCAGAAATATATTTCCCCTTTAAAGAGTACCAAGTGTCCTTATTTTCCGTCCTGTTCGCAGTACGGACTGGAGGCAATTGAAAAATACGGAGCGTTTAAGGGCTCTCTTTTAGCGCTATGGAGGATCTTACGGTGTAATCCGTTCTCCAAAGGCGGAGTGGATCCGGTTCCGTAGATTGATGTAATGGGAATTACATTTAAGGAGGAAACATAATTGAATATCGTAATGACGAAGGTTTCGATGCCTATTATCGGATGGGTAAGTGAAATTCTGGGATGGATGATCAATGTGATATACAGCGGTCTTGAACTGATCGGGATCACAAACATCGGTTTGTCCATTATTTTATTTACACTGGTTGTATATCTTCTGATGACTCCGTTGCAGATCAAACAGCAGAAATTTTCCAAGTTAAATGCTGTTATGCAGCCTGAGATCCAGAAGATCCAGAAGAAATATAATGGTAAAAAAGACCAGGATTCTATGATGAAGCAGAATGAGGAGATCAGTGCTGTATATCAGAAATATGGTGTATCTCCAACAGGAAGCTGCGTACAGCTGTTGGTTCAGATGCCGGTTCTGCTGGCTTTGTACCAGGTAATCTATCACATTCCTGGATATATCTCCGGAGTAAGAAACGTATTTACCGGACTGACCGCAAAGATCATGTCTGTCGATGGATTTGGCAGTATCATCAGCCAGTTCTTAACCGACAACAAGATCACAATGACCGGAATCTCAGCCAATACAGAATTTACCAAGACAACAACGATTGATTTTCTGTACAAACTGTCCCCGTCACAGATGGAAAAATTCTCACAAATCAGCGATTTCAGCGGCTTTACAGATCTGTTTGATAAAGTAGCGCAGCAGACCAGCCATATGAATACATTCCTGAATCTGAATATCTCAGATACCCCGCTGGCTATTATCAAAAGCGGTATGGCCCAGGGTGGAGCAGCCGGATACCTTCTGGTATTTTCCGCTGTCATGGTTCCGATTCTTGCCTGGCTGACCCAGTGGATGAACTACAAACTGATGCCACAGCCACAGCAGGCAGCGAACAGTGAACCAAGTGCAATGGAAGCTTCCATGAAGAGCATGAATACGTTCATGCCGATCATGTCTGCCGTATTCTGTTTCACTTTCCCGGTAGGTATCGGTATTTACTGGGTAGTCGGTGCTGTGATCCGAAGCATCCAGCAGCTGGTGATCAACCGGAAGATGGAGCAGATAGATATGGAAGAGCTGGTTCGTCATAATCAGGAAAAAAAGAAGAAACAGATGGAAAAACGTGGTGTGTCTGCGCAGCAGATCAACCAGCAGGCGAGAATGAATGCAAGAAATATTCAGACATCTGCAAAATCATCAGGATTGAGCCAGGAAGAAAAAGAAGCACAGAGAAAGAAAGCAACGGAATATTATAATAACGCCAATGTAAAACCGGGTAGCCTTGCTGCCAAGGCAAACATGGTAAAACAGTTTGACGAAAAGAACACAAAGAAGAAATAGGGGGAGAAAGGGCTATGGAATTCAAAGAGATTACTGCGAAAACCGTTGATGAAGCCATCACAAAGGCTTGTCTGGAGTTTGAAACTTCCAGTGATAACTTAGAGATTCAGGTTGTCCAGGAGGGTACTTCCGGTTTCTTGGGATTTATCGGCAGCAAACCTGCCGTGATCAAAGTTCGTAAAAAGGTGCAGGAAGAAGAGTTTGACATCTTAAAAGAGCTGGCAAAAGAAGAGAAAAAGGAAAAGAAAACCCCTGTTAAGGAAGAAAAGAAAGAACCCAAAAAAGAAATCAAAAAAGAAATGAAACCGGTAAAAGAGCCGAAAAAAGGAACTGTCACAAAAACACAGACAGAGAACAAGGAAGTAAAACCGGTGGCAAAAGAAGCGCAGCCGAAGCCGGAACCGAGAAAACCGGTTGTCCGTACCGAAGAACAGGTACAGCAGATGAAACAGGATGCAGAAAAATTTCTGACCGGCGTATTTGGTGCAATGGAACTTCCGGTGGAGATTACCATGAACTATGATAAGACCGCCGACTGCCTGGAAATTGATTTTGCCGGAGAGGATATGGGTATTCTGATCGGTAAGAGAGGACAGACACTGGATTCTCTGCAGTATCTGACCAGCCTGGTTGTTAACAAAGAGCAGCAGGACTATGTCAGAGTGAAAGTAGACACAGAAAACTACAGAAACCGCAGAAAAGACACGCTGGAAAACCTGGCAAAGAACATTGCTTTCAAAGTGCGTAAAACAAGAAAGCCGGTAGTGTTAGAACCAATGAATCCTTATGAGAGAAGAATCATCCATTCTGCACTGCAGGGAAACAAGTACGTGGAAACATACAGTGAGGGCAATGAACCTTACCGTCATGTAGTAGTTGTTTATAAAGGTAAATAAGTTGTTGAATGGAAAAGATGTTATTTCACGGGGTGTGAGTAGCATCTTTTCCTGCTTTAAGAAGAATATAATGCTCTGAAAGGAGTAGGACAGAGATGACAGGAGATACGATTGCGGCAATTGCCACAGCGATGAGTGCTTCAGGAATCGGTATTATCCGTATCAGCGGTGACGATAGCATGGAGATCATCAGCAAAGTATACCGCTCAAAGGGCGGAAAAAAGCAGATAAAAGAAGCCGAAAGCCATACGATTCATTATGGATTTATCTATGACAACGATACAATGATCGATGAAGTCCTGGTGATGATCATGAAAGGGCCGAGAAGTTATACCGGAGAAGATACGGTGGAGATCGACTGCCACGGCGGCGTTCTTGCCATGAAAAAGGTACTCGAAGCCGTGATCCATGCGGGTGCAAGACCGGCGGAACCGGGAGAATTTACCAAGCGTGCCTTCTTAAACGGAAGGATCGATCTGTCTCAGGCAGAGGCGGTCATCGATGTGATCCAGGCGAAGAATGAATACGCACTGAAAAGCTCGTTAAGCCAGCTGAAAGGCTCTGTCTTAACGTCCATCAAAGAGATCCGAAGCAGTATCCTGTATCATATCGCGTATATTGAATCGGCGCTGGATGATCCAGAACATATCAGTCTGGACGGGTACAGCGAAAAACTCGTGCAGACGGTAGAAGAGGAAAAGAAGAAGATCCGTCGTCTGGCGAACTCTTTTGACGAAGGAAAGATGATACGGGAAGGTATCCGGACCGTGATCGTGGGAAAACCGAACGCGGGAAAATCTTCTCTGTTAAATTATCTGGTCGGAGAGGAAAAGGCGATCGTCACGGATATCGCCGGAACGACGAGAGATGTCCTTGAGGAGACAATCGTTTTACAGGGAATCTCCCTTCGGATGATGGATACGGCGGGAATCCGGGCAACGGAAGATGTAGTGGAAAAAATCGGCGTGGAGAGAGCCAGAGCTTACGCAAAAGACGCGGATCTGGTATTATATGTGGTGGATTCCTCCATTCCGTTAGATGAAAATGATGAGGAAATTCTGGAGATTCTCCGGGATAAAAAAGCGATCATTCTGTTAAACAAGAGCGACCTGACTCCGGTGGTGACAAAAGAGATGCTGGAAGCGCGCACGGATATGCCGGTGCTTGCGATCTCCGCAAGACAGGAGCAGGGTGTAGAACTTCTCGAAGAACAGATCAAATCGATGTTTTTTGCAGGAGAATTGTCCTTTAACGATGAAGTATATATTACGAATGTCCGCCATAAGACGGCGCTTGAGGAAGCGTATCAGAGCCTTATAATGGTGGAAAAAAGCATTGCCATGGAGATGCCGGAAGATTTCTTTTCCATCGATCTGATGAACGCATATGAAGCGTTGGGAAGGATTGTGGGAGAGTCAGTGGGTGAGGATCTGGTCAATGAGATCTTCAGCAAGTTCTGTACCGGCAAGTAAGAGTGGCAGAAGGAGAAAGAAATGAACAAACTGGTGGAATATATAGATGTTGCAGTAATCGGAGCCGGACATGCGGGCTGCGAGGCATCACTGGCAGCAGCCAGACTGGGGCTTGAGACTATGGTATTTACCGTCAGTGTGGACAGCATCGCGATGATGCCGTGTAACCCGAATATCGGAGGAAGTTCCAAGGGGCATCTGGTAAAAGAGATCGATGCGTTGGGCGGAGAAATGGGAAAGGTCATCGATAAGACCTTTATCCAGTCCAAGATGTTAAACAAATCCAAAGGACCTGCAGTCCATTCCCTGCGTGCCCAGGCAGACAAGAAAAATTACAGCAATACCATGCGTCAGGTACTGGAGAATACACCACATCTGACGATCAAACAGGCGGAAGTAACGGAACTGATTGTAGAAGATGGTACGATCAAGGGAGTAAAAACATATTCCGGCGCAACGTATTATGCAAAGGCAGTTGTTCTGTGTACCGGAACGTATCTGAAGGCGAGATGCATCTATGGAGATGTAAGTAATTATACCGGTCCGAACGGACTGCAGGCGGCCAATTACCTGACGGACTCTCTGAAAGCGAACGGTGTGGAGATGTTCCGTTTCAAGACCGGAACACCGGCACGTATCGATAAACGGTCGATCGATTTTTCGAAGATGGAAGAGCAGAAAGGGGATGAGAGAGTTGTTCCGTTTTCTTTCTCCACTGATCCGGAAAGCGTTCAGATCGATCAGGTATCCTGTTGGCTGACCTATACCAATGAGAAAACTCATGAGATCATCCGGGAAAATCTGGATCGCTCTCCGCTATATTCCGGTATGATCGAAGGAACCGGTCCACGATATTGTCCGTCCATCGAAGATAAAGTGGTCAGATTTGCAGATAAATCCAGACATCAGGTATTTATCGAACCGGAAGGGCTGAACACAAATGAAATGTATGTTGGCGGTATGTCAAGTTCTCTGCCGGAGGATGTCCAGTATGACATGTACCGCTCCGTACCGGGACTTGAACATGCGAAAATCGTGAGAAATGCTTACGCGATCGAGTATGACTGCATCAACCCGAGACAGCTGATGCCGACACTGGAATTTAAAAATATCAAAAATCTGTTCAGCGGCGGACAGTTTAACGGAAGTTCAGGCTATGAAGAGGCAGCTGCGCAGGGGCTGATCGCGGGTATCAACGCGGCATTGAAAGTCAAAGGTGAGGAACTGCTGGTACTTGATCGATCCGAAGCTTATATCGGAGTATTGATCGACGATCTGGTAACGAAAGAAAACCATGAGCCATACCGTATGATGACAAGCCGTGCCGAGTATCGTCTGCTGCTCCGTCAGGATAACGCGGATCTGCGGCTCCGCGAAAAAGGCTACCGCGTCGGACTGATCAGCGAGGAACAGTATCAGGATATTCTTGAGAAAGAACGGCTGATCAAAGAAGAGATCGAGCGTGTGGAACATGTCAATGTGGGAGCATCAAAACCGGTACAGGAACTTCTCGAACAGTATGGAAGTACCCCGTTGACCTCCGGCTCCACACTGGGCGAGCTGATCCGCCGTCCGGAACTGAACTACGAAGTGCTGGCACCAATCGATAAAAACCGTCCGGAACTCCGCTATGACATCCGGGAACAGGTCAATATCAACATCAAGTATGATGGATATATCACCCGTCAGTTAAAACAGGTGGAACAGTTCAAAAAACTGGAAAGCAAAAAGATCCCGGAAGATATGGATTATGATCAGGTCAAGAGTCTGCGTATCGAAGCCGTACAGAAATTAAAACTGTACCGCCCGGTAAGCATCGGCCAGGCCTCCCGTATCGCAGGGGTATCTCCGGCGGATGTATCGGTGCTGCTGGTATATCTGGAAAGTCATCGCGCGTAAAATGAGATATATGTGTGGCAGCAGAAGTTTCTGCTGCCGCCTGCCTTAGTGCGTGTCTGAAAAATCATTTCCGCAATCTGCAAGCCCCACTTTGCGGTATATTTTACCCTCATTCGGTTGCCGTAGCCCGCTACGCCGCCCTCATTCGGATAAAATCTCCCACAAACTGGGACTCGCAGCTCACGAAAAGCCTTTTTCAAATACGCTCTAACGCAGATGAAAGAAGTATGAAAAAAATGTAAGATAAGAAGTAACTATTCAGCAGGTAGTAACTGTGAATGTACTGGACAGTTACGATAAGAAAAGAAAGGAACAAGCATGGCTCAATACGATACCACATGGTTTGAAAAAGGACTTGCCGAGCTGGAGATCACATTAAATGAAAAACAGATCGAACAGTTTCTGACCTACTATGAACTTCTGGTGGAATGGAACAAAGTGATGAACCTGACGGCCATTACCGAATACGAAGAAGTCATCACCAAACACTTCCTGGACAGCGTAGCGTCTGTCAAAGTGTGTGATTACAGTAAACCGATGAAAATCCTGGATCTTGGAACAGGCGCCGGATTTCCCGGCATACCGTTAAAAATCGCTTTTCCGGATCAGGAGATCGTCCTTCTCGACTCCCTGAACAAGCGTGTTAAATTCCTGAACACCGTCATTGAAACCCTCGGTCTCACAGGAATCCGCGCTATCCACGGAAGAGCCGAAGACTACGCCCGTCATGCAGACTACAGAGAACAGTTCGATCTGTGTGTCTCACGAGCTGTAGCCAACCTGAGTACGCTATCCGAATACTGCCTGCCCTATGTAAAAACAGGTGGTCACTTCATACCGTACAAGTCCGGCAGAATCCAGGAGGAACTGACCGAAGCAAAAACTGCCATCAAAATCCTTGGCGGCAGCCTGGAAAAAACCGAAAAATTCCAGCTGGCAGACACCGACATGGAAAGATCCTTCGTAGTCATCCGAAAAAACCAACCAACCGGAAAAAAATTCCCAAGAAAAGCCGGCCTTCCATCAAAAGAACCGATTAAATAACAAAAGAGCTCAAGAAACCCCGTGAGAAGCCGAAAAACGGCTCAAAACGGGGTTTCTTTGCACAAGTCAACAAACAGATCGAATCACATAGTAAAAACGCCAATATAGGGAAAATACGAGAAAAGTAAAAAATAAGATCATTAGAAATTAGTGGAAGAAAACAAAACGTTATATACCATAAAATTGAAAACTGAAATAAGGCATAACCCCGTGATCGGATCTGAAAATAACTATGAAACAATAAAGATAGAGAACAGATGTAAAGCGTCAGGTATGCAAATCTGAAAACAGACCAGAGAAAAATCACTTCCATGAATACTCTTCTACTACGCGCATCTAAAATTCATACAAATCATATAAGATATTCTTTCGAAAATGATTTTAAAATATCAACTCTGAATGTAGGCCATAAATGTCACCCCATAACATTCCGTCTACACCGTACCACACATTTTAACTCGCACATTTCCTGAGCTATTCTCCAGTCAAAAAGCCAAAAATCTCCGTCCCCAACAGCTCCCATAAATATCAGCCAATAAGGTTCCCCACACACCTTCTCTCCAACTTTGAATACCCAGCTCAGATCCCTCGTATCTTCCCCAGATGAGCCGCTTGTCGAGCACGAGTTTGAGACTACAGGCTCAAACCGAGCGCAGACCCGGCCATATGGGGAAGATACGAGGGATCTGAGCGTCCGACTATTCAAAGTCACACACATTTCACAAAGAAAACACAAACATTTCGAAACTTCATCACACTTTTTATATAAAATAATACCAATAAAGGAGGTAACAAACTGTGATAGAAGTGAAGAATTTAGTAAAGAAATACGGTGATCACACCGCTGTTGATCATCTGTCATTTCACGTGGACAAAGGTCAGATCTACGGTTTCTTAGGTCCAAACGGTGCCGGAAAATCAACAACCATGAACATTATGACCGGCTATATCGCGTCCACATCCGGCGAAGTCCTGATTGACGGACACAACATCCTTGAGGAGCCGGAAGCTGCGAAAAAATGCATCGGATACCTGCCGGAGCAGCCACCGCTGTACTTCGATATGACGGTAGCGGAATACCTGAAGTTCGCTGCAGAACTCAAAAAAGTTCCGAAAAACGAAAGAGAAACCCAGATCGAACAGGTCATGGAACTGACAGGCATTACCGCGATGGCAAACCGTCTGATCAAAAACCTGTCAAAAGGATACAAACAGCGGGTAGGACTTGCCCAGGCGATCCTCGGCTATCCTGAAATCATCATCCTTGATGAACCAACCGTAGGACTTGATCCAAAACAGATCATTGAGATCCGTGAACTGATCAGGAAACTCAGCGAAGAACATACCATTATACTAAGTTCTCATATTCTGTCAGAAGTAAGTGCTGTGTGTGATTACATCATGATCATCAACCACGGTAAACTGGTTGCGAGCGATACCACAGAAAACCTGATGAACCATTCACTTGGAAGCAACACCCTGGAGCTTACCGTAAAAGGAGAAAAACAGGATGTTGAAAAAATGTTGCGCGACGTAGAAGAAATACAAAAATTAGAGTGGAAACCGGGAGAAAACGAAAAAACAGTAAGTATGGTGATCACAACAGAAGAAAAGACGGATATCCGTGAAAAACTGTTTTATATGATGGCAGAAGCCAAGATGCCGATCCTGAATATGCAGTTTACGAAAGTATCCCTCGAAGACATCTTCCTTGAACTGACACAGAACGAAACAGCCCCTGTTCCGGATGAACAAGACACCAAGCCGGAGTCTGCACCGGAAGATGAGACTGGTACAGATACGGAAAAAGAGAATGAAACAGAACAGGAGGCTCATGATGAAAGCAATTTATAAGAAAGAAGTAAAAAGTTATCTGACCTCTATGATCGGATATGTATTTATATTTTTCATTCTGCTTCTGGAAGGCATCTATTTTACTGCCTATAACCTGCAGAATGCCTACCCGTTATTTGGAACCACATTAAGTGCCGTTACCTTTATTTTTCTGATTCTGGTGCCGGTTCTGACGATGAAAACGATTGCAGAAGAACGGAAACAGAAGACTGATCAGTTGCTTTTGACAGCTCCGGTATCAGTCAGTGAGATTGTTCTTGGAAAGTTTCTGGCAGTAGCTACGGTTTATGCGATCCCGGTACTGATCATCTGTCTGTACCCGATGATCATGGGAAAATATGGTACCGTATCTTATGCGATGGCATATACGGCAGTGCTCGGGTTTGCCCTTCTTGGATTTGCCCAGATCGCAGTCGGAGTCTTCTGGTCCTCCGTTACAGAAAATCCGGTCATTGCAGCAGTCGTAACCTTTATCGTACTGTTTGTCTGTTATATGATCACGGGTATCGGATCTCTGATCCCGGACAGTTCCATGGCGTCTCTGGCGTGCTATATGCTTCTGGTGCTGCTGGCTGCTGTGTGGATATACCATATGATCCGGAATCTGTGGATCGCAGCAGTTATCGGTATCGCAGGAGAAGCGGCACTTGCCATCACCTATGTGGTAAAATCCACACTATTTGAGGGAAGTATTCAGAAATTCCTGTCTGTTTTCGATATTACCAGTCACTTTGATAACTTTACCAACGGTATTCTGGACCTGCAGGGAGTGGTATATTTCCTGTCTGTGATCATTATTTTCCTGGTTCTTACGGTTCAGACCATTACCAAGAGAAGATGGAATTAGGAGGCTGGAAGAATGAAAATCAATATCAAAAAGAAATTAAAATCGGCGGGAAGCACCATCAAAGGAATGGGAAGCATCGATAAAAAATCCCTGAAAAACGGTTCTTACAGTATGGGAATCACTGCTATTGTGATCGCGGTGCTGGTCGTTATAAACCTGATCGTTGGACAGATTCCGGAAAAATATACCCAGGTGGATGTAAGTACCCAGAAGCTGTATACGATCTCTGATACGACAGTGAAGTATCTGAAAGATATGAACACGGATGTTACGATCTACCATATCGTACAGTCAGGAAAAGAAGACTCGGTACTGGAAAAAATGCTGACCAGATACGAAGAGGAGTCCAAACATATTAAAGTAGAGAAAAAAGACCCGGTGTTATATCCGAACTTTACTTCACAGTATACCAGCGATGATGTGGCAGATAACAGTCTGATCGTGGTTGCAGGGGAGAAGAGTAAGGTGATCAGTTACAGCGATCTGTATGAAACAGAAATGGATTATACAACCTACCAGACCAACACTACAGGGTTTGACGGGGAAGGACAGATTGACAGTGCGATTTCTTATGTCACTTCCGAGAATCTGCCGGTAATATATACGCTGGAAGGTCATGAGGAACTGGAATTAAACAGCAGTCTGACAGACAGCCTGCAGAAAGCTAATTATGATGTACAGAGTCTGAATCTGCTGACACAGGATGCGGTTCCGGAGGACACCGGATGCCTGCTGATCGCGGCACCGCAGAAAGATCTTTCTGAAGAAGAAACACAAAAGATCATTACCTACATGGAAGCCGGCGGAAAAGTGATGATTTTTACAGAATATACCGGAACAGATATGCCGAATCTGAAGAGTGTACTGGAAAATTACGGTGTAACCACAGGGGACGGTGTGATCATGGAGGGAGATACCGGACATTACATTATGCAGAGACCGTACTATATTGTTCCGACTATTGACAGTTCTGATATTACTTCCGACATTAAGAGTAACAACCGCTATGTGCTGGCACCGATCTCACAGCCGGTAAAAACACTGAGCGATTACCGTGATACGCTGCAGATTTCTTCTCTGTTATCAACATCTGACGAAGCGTATATAAAGACAGATGTACAGAATATGACCACATATGAGAAAGAAGACAGCGATGAAGAAGGCAGTTTCCAGGTTGGTGTTTCTGTAACCGAGCAGGTGGATGATGATAATACCACACAGCTGGTGTGTTTCGGCTGTGCCAGCCTTCTGGACGAAGCTACCGATCAGCAGGTATCCGGAGGCAATACGGATCTGGTGCTGGCAGCGCTGGGCTGGATGTGTGAAAACGATGCACCGGTCATCGATGTGACGAGCAAGAGCCTGACTATGAGTTATCTGACTGTTCCACAGTTTGATGCGGCATATTGGAGTATCATCGTGTGCGGTGTGATCCCGGTGGTATTTCTGCTGATCGGTACGGTGATCTGGTTTAAGAGGAGAAAACAGTAATGAAGAAAAAAAGGGGCTTATTTGTAATTCTTGCGGGGGTTGTTCTTCTGTGTGTCTTGAGCGTGTGTTATTTTGCACTGTTAAAAGCGAACAGCAGTGAGGAAGAGACAACGGAAGAAGAGACCACGGAGGAAGAAGTGGCGGCAATCGCCAGTGATGATATCAGCACATTGACTTTTGAGGCGGGGGATCAAACAGTCACCTTCCAAAAAGCGGAAGACAGCTGGACACTGGAAGGTCAGGAGGATTTTCCGGTGGATGCTTCGAAAGTAGACAGCGTAGTATCCTGTCTGGCATCCGTCAAAGCGGATCGTACCCTGACGGATGTGGAGGATCCGGGAGAATACGGTCTGGACGTTCCGACCAATGTGATCGAGGTGGTAAAAACAGACGGAAGCAGCGAAAAGATTACAGTTGGTGACAAGAACAGTTCCACCGGTAATACGTATATCTGTCTGAATGATGATGCTTCAACCGTGTATACGACCAGTACGGATTTTGGAAGCACTTTTTCAGGCGGCCTGTACAATTATGCAGAAAGTGAGAGTTATCCAACCATCACATCTTCAACGATCAGCAAGATTGTTGTGAAAAAAGACAACAATTCGTATACGGTTACGAATAACGGAAAGTCTTCTACAGGCTGGTATGTCCAGGAAGAGGATAACAAGAAACAGGAAGCGGATTCCACGCAGGTGGGAACCCTGCAAAGTACCGTTGCCGGCCTTAGTTTTGCCGGATATTACAACTACAACTGTACGGACTGGGAAGCATATGGCCTTGAGAAGCCGAAAATGACCCTCACAGTCGATTATACCGAAGAAGTGGAAGCAGAATCCACAGACGACACAGAAAGCGATTCTGAGGCAAATACGAACGATACAGAAGATTCCAGTGAAACGACCACACAGGCAGAGGACAAAGAACTGGTTCTGTATGTGGGAAATGTCAATGAAACCGATGGAAATTATTACGTGAGACTGGGCGATTCCAGTGAACTTCACGGAATTTCCCAGGCATCTCTGGAGACATTACTGAACGGAAAAGCATTTGATTACTGGAAAACATCGATTGATTCGATGACGATCAGTGATCTGGATCATCTGGATGTGACCTATCAGGGAACCACTTATACGCTGAAACGGGTTGTGACAGAAGAAAAAGTGGAGAAGGGTGAGAGCAAAGACACAGACGCTGATGCAGATGCGGACAGCGAGGACGCAGACGAAGAAGAGACAAAGACCGTGACCACTTACTATGTGAATGATCAGGAAGCAGACAGTGATGCTTTCACCGCATTCTACCGGGCAGCGGCAGGTATGACATGCCAGAGCCGTCTGGAAGAAAATACAAACAAAGGCGACGCGGAACTTACACTTTCCTATTACGGAACAGATGGAAGTGAAATCACGATCTCCTACACGCCAAGAGATTCCAGTTTTTATGTGATGGAAGATCAGGATGGAAACTGCGGTCTGGTTAATAAAATGAATGTAAAAGATCTGATCGATACGTTCCTGACACTGACCGAAGGTGAAAAATAGTTGTAACAAAACATAAAATAAAAAAAGAAACCGGATGGTTTCTTTTTTTATTGCGTTGCATATCAATAGTTGGTCCGGTGGACCGATTTTGATTGAACTGATTTAACTGATAATACGACTCATGTTCTTTACTGCGCTTTCAATCAGTGCATTTGCGTTATTGACATAAATAACATCTTGAATATTGTTATCTTTTACAAGATCGACCAGGTTGCCACTGAAGTAACGGTAGTCGACAACGTGTACGGTCTGGTAACTGTTGACCAGGAATGGTACGAAAGCGTTACCGTAAGATTCCTTGATAACTACGCAGGATGATCCGTCGGTGATGTTCGGGTTATCGATGCGTTCGTACGGCTGATCACCGCAGATGAAGCACAGATATTTGTTGGCTTCGGAGTACTTCGTTACATCTGAGACTACATATCCCGATACCTGTTGTCCATCTGTATTGGTGTAAGTCAGATCGTTGCAGGTCGGTGTGTAGGCAACAACCGTATCCGGATTATTTTTCAGTGTTTCAGACTGATTACTGTACTGATAGAAGGAACCGACGAATCCCGGATATTCGCTCTTCGTGTAATCGGTCAGAGGAGAAGGCGTCATGCCTTTGGCTTTCATCAGCTCTTTGTAAGCATAGTAGGCACCGTCAGCGGTCCAGTGATGGTCCGTCTTAAAGTAAAGATATTCACTGTTATGGTTCTTTAAGGCATCCAGAACAGCTACCTGGTTGATGGAAGCATCCAGATGTCCGTTTACATAAGCGAATGTGTCTTCCTGGCTGTTGGAGCCGACTTTCTGCTGATTTTCCTGATCGATATTGACTGCGATACTGGTAGGAACCAGAATATCATAAATGGTTGCGATATCTTTTAACTGGGTGGCAGCAGAGTTCATCATGTTGATGTAAGCGTCTGCCCCGGCCCGGCTGAAGCCGTAAAGTTCGAAACCTCGGTTATCAGCGATATAGATTTTTCCCAGTCTTTCAGGCTCGGCATGGATGGTTCCATCTTCTTCCTGAATGTCATCTTCTTCCGGCGTTGGCGTCGGGGTGGTTTCCATCTCGGCATCCGCGTCAGGAATTTCATCACCCTGTGCAGCATCACCATAGATTTCCTGTGTCGTAATACCATAGAATTTTTTCATCTTGGCATTGGCGCTCATCAGTGTCTCACGGAACGGAAACGTATCCGCGTACCAGGTGCTGATATCGGAGAAAAATTCGCCGTTTAACACGGTAGAAACAGTTGGTTTCGGGAATTTGGAAAGTTCGCGCTTCTCCAGTTCCGATTCTTTCGGTCTAAGAGGAAGCAGAAGTCCGATAAAAGCGATCACAAAAAGGAACACGAAGAAGGTTCGGATTCCGATCTGCCAGAATCGCTTGTGGACGGCATTGTTTTTATTAATAAATTTTTCTTTTTTATTTGTATTCATGTTCAGACAGATCCTTTAAAACTGGAAGTATAAAAATGGATTGTAACTGTTTCCGACCAGTGCAAGGAGTGAAAGAATCAGCAATACAGGAGGTATTACAATCTCATATGCGTAGGTCAGATAAGGAATCCGGTAATGCACAAGGTCAAGTCGTTTGATGTAAGTGCCTATATTTTTCAGCAACGGTGTGGAAGCGATGATACAGAAAATCAGCAGATACAGATTATTCTGGAAAAGAACAGAGGTCGAAAGATCGATAAAACCGTTGTGGTTCAGACCAAACATTCCTTTCAAGATAGCTCCAAGATTACCCAGAGATTCACAGCGGAACAGCACCCATCCGAAGTAAACCACGACCATGGCATACAGATGGCTCACAAAGCGCGGAAGGCGGGAAAACTTTTCCAGAAGGAAGGTGTTCTCCATGTAGATGAACAGGAAGAAATACAGTCCCCAGAAAATAAAGTTCCAGCTGGCTCCGTGCCAGAATCCGGTAAGTCCCCAGACAATTAACAGGTTGATGGTACGTCTGCGGGCACCTTTTCGATTACCACCGAGCGGAATATAGACATAATCACGGAAGAAGGTTCCGAGGGAAATATGCCATCTGTTCCAGAACTCTTTAATGGAACCGGAGATGTACGGGTAATTAAAGTTCTCGTCGTAGTGAAAACCGACCATAAGCCCCATACCGATTGCCATATCGGAATAGGCAGAAAAATCAAGATAAATCTGCAATGCATAGAACAACATACCAATCCACAGACCGGCTGCAGGAATCTCGGCGATGTCTTTGGCGAGTGTTGGAACCAGGGTATCTGCTACAGATGCACAGCCGTTTGCCAGAATAGCTTTTTTGGCAAGCCCAATGGTAAAACGTTTGATACCCCTGTATAATTCATCCGTTTTCACTTTACGGTTCTCAATCTCATCAGCAACCAGCTGGTAACGAACGATTGGTCCGGCGATACACTGATGGAACAGGGAAGCATACAGCAGCAGATTTACGAATTTGCGCTGTGGTGCCACTTCCTCGCGATATACGTCGATGACGTAAGAGAGCAGCTGGAAAGTGTAGAAAGAAATACCGATTGGCAGAGCAATCTGAGGAATTTCTTTTGGAAAATGGAAGATCGTGTTTGTGATGGATGAAAAGAAGGTCAGATATTTGAAAATACAAAGCAGACCTAACATAAATACGCAGTCACAGATCAAAAATATTTTACTCAGTCCTTCTTCCCGGTACTGATCAATCAATAAGGCGAACAGCCAGGAGGCAAAGACCATGCTGAGCAGAAGCAGAAGATATTTCGGTCCTCCCCAGGAGTAAAACACCAGAGAAAAACCGAGGAGAACCATATTTTTCCGCTTAATACCATCAGCAAAATGATAGGCGATCAGATTTAACGCCAGAAAGAAAAAAACAAAAAATAAGCTCGAAAAAACCATAAAACTCCTTTTGTATTTGCAGATGTAAGCATAATGAAATTGTGTGCAGAAAAAAATTCTGCGCTGGGTTAGCGGGTAAGATTTTCAGATCGTTTAAGAAAGGCATATACATTCTTGATACCGTCTGTCGGGCACTGTTTTGCATGGAAAATCGTGTGTAAATGATATAAGTAATCAGTAAAATAGATATCAGTTGAATGTAAAAACATATGTATCTATGCCATGATGCGACGAAATTCCACATAAACCAACAAAAAAGTGCTGTACCTATTATAATATAATAACAGTGTAAGCATGTCAACAAAATAACGGGTGAAAAAGATGGGAAAACCGTTGATTTTAAAGGGATTTTGGAACGTTAGAAGATTGAAAAAATATCGACAGAAAAAATTAAAAATTGGCAGGGAATGTGGTAAAAACAAAAATATTATGTAAACTTTCAGGAAAATATAAAATGAAAGCAGTGAAAACGACAGAAAAGCAAGAATACCTTTTCGAATATTCTTGCTTTTTCTTTAAAAATAGTATATCGTTTTCAAAATAACTGTATCATTCGCGTAGGATACAGTTATTTACGAAACAATATACTGGATATTTTAGCATTGGACAATAGAATTTATGAGGCAAAAAAGATGTTAACAGCTTCCAGTACCTGTTCGGGTGCTTCTATCTGAGGCAGGTGTTTGGTGCTTTTTATCATCTCGGATTCGATTGCGGGATTAATAGAAGTATATAAAGCAACACTTTCTCTGGCACGGGGTTCAGAATCACCCTCCAGGATATAGATACTGTTGTCAATGGTCTTCAATGCGTGACTGATATTACAGTAAATGTACTTCCCGGTAATGCTCGCGAGCAAGTACTTTCCGGCACCATTTTCCAGGTGCGAGGACTCATAATAGAGATCTTCCAGTTCTGTATCCACATGAAATGGGTTATGAAGATACTTTTCGGTAAATGCCAGATCAATATTTGGACGGGAATTCAGAATGTTATAAACCAAAGTACCGATCAGAGGAAGTTCAAGCAGAAATTTAGATGTTTTGGATTGTCTGTCAGGAATCTGATTCAACACTGCGAGATCTTCCGGGTTGATCATCATGATTCGGCGGATAATGGATGCATCATTTTTGCATGCCATGACAGCAAAAGAACCGGATAATCCACTGGTCAGTACATCGGTTGGCTGTTTGATGACAGCTTTGATAAAATCGGTGATCAACTGAACATAAAGAAAGTTTGTATAAGTGATTTTCGGACGATCAGAACATCCACAGCCCAACAGATCCATGCAGTATACTGTGTGATCTTTTGCGAGCTGCTTTTTGAGAAATTTCCATTCGACAGAGCTGCTTGCAGGGGAAAGATCATGTAAAAGTAACAGTGGAGAACCGGAACCTTCAATCGTGTAATGAATACGTCCAAATTTCCAGTCGTAGAAATACTGAGATTTATTATGCAACGCATTGCGGATTACAGCGGAAGCGTTGATCAGTTTATTTACAGCAAAAATACCAGCACCGGTCATAGAAGTCAGAATGCTGATTGTTAGTAAGCGCTGAACATTTTTCTTCATGATAGATTACCTCCTTGTTTGAATGGCAATTGTTATATCTATTATAATTCATACGGAGAAAAGATACAAACATTTTTTAAATCTCTTAGTGGAAAAGCAGATGATTTATAACTGTTTACAGGTAATGTCGGGAGAGACCTTTTAATATAAATATGTCGTAACTGTTCAGTACCTTCACAGTTACGAGCCAAAATGCAT
>UMGW01014830.1_pt1 | contig 26920 bp, 22 predicted proteins | sample 1965371 | NCBI WGS metagenome assembly UMGW01 (sample SAMEA4836082, study PRJEB28245) | human gut metagenome | biome: gut microbiome; material: fecal sample | place: Denmark | collected 2008
TGTGCGTACGTCAGGCTTTTCCAGGCGCTCTCCGCCCGGTCGAAGTACCGCAGCGCCTCCGCGTCGCGGTAGACGACGATGCTGCGGTTCAGCAGCTCGGGCAGCGTTTCGAGCCCTTGAAGTTCATTGGATCGACCCATGAGCCGTGTCTCCGAAAGGGGAGGGCGTCCTTGCGGACGCCCTCCGGAAAATAAGCGATAAGGAATCCTACTCCGAAAGGAAGGCCTTCAGAGCCCGACAAAAGTCGGGTTTATTCGCCCTGCGCTTCGCGCTGCTTGGCTTCAAGCTCTTCCCAACGGGCAAAACCCGCGGCCATTTCCTCGTCGATGGCTTTCATGCGCTCGGCGTCGGCGCGAAGTTCTTCGACGGGAAGACCGTGGTAGCCCGCGCCGCTCATCTTTTCGACGAGCGCGTTCTGTTCGGCTTCGAGCGCTTCGATGCGGCCGGGCAGGCTTTCGAGCTCCCGCGTTTCTTTGTAGGAGAGCTTGACCTTCTGCGTGCGCTGACGCGGCTTGGGCGCGGCCTTCTCGGCTTTGGGCGCCTTGTCGGCGCGCGCTTCGTCGGTCGTCTTCGGGCGCTGGCGCAGCCAGTCTTCGTAGCCGCCCACGTATTCGCGCCAGAGGCCGTTGCCTTCGGGAGCGAGCACTTCGGTGACGACGTTGTCGAGGAAGCGTCGGTCGTGGCTGACGAGAATGATGGTGCCCGGGTAGTTGGCCAACGTCTGCTCGAGCACTTCAAGCGAGTCGATGTCGAGGTCGTTCGTCGGCTCGTCGAGAACGAGCAGGTTCGCGGGCAGAGCGAAGAGACGCGCAAGGAGCAAACGGTTGCGCTCCCCGCCCGAGAGCGAACTCACGGGCACGTTCGCGCGTCGCGGCGGGAAGAGGAAGTCGCCGAGGTACGCGACGACGTGCTTCTTTTGGCCGCCGATTTCGATCCATTCGGACCCCGGCGAAATCGTTTCCGCCACGGTCTTCGTGAGGTCGAGCTGTTCGCGCATCTGATCGAAGTAGGCGATCTTGAGCGAGGTGCCGAGTTTGACGGAGCCCGCGTCGGGTTGGAGTTTCCCGAGGATGAGCTTGATGAGCGTACTCTTGCCGACGCCGTTGTGGCCGATCAGACCGAGTCGGTCGCCGCGCATCAGGCGGAAGTTGAGGTCCTTCACGAGAACGCGGTCGCCGAACGACTTCGTGAGCCCTTCGACTTCGGCCACGATTTTGCCGCTCTTTTCGCCCGCGTCGATCGAGAGGACGACGCTGCCCGTACGTTCGCGTCGTGCGGCGCGTTCGCGGCGCAACTGCTCCAGACGACGGACGCGCCCTTCGTTGCGGGTGCGGCGCGCTTCGATCCCTTTGCGGATCCAAACTTCTTCCTGGGCCCAGAACTTGTCGAAGCGCTGACGCTCGAGCGTCTCGGCGGCGAGCTCTTCTTCCTTCCGGCTTTCGTAGGCGGCGAAGTTCCCCGGGTAGGAGCGCAGAATGCCGCGGTCGAGCTCGATGATGCGGGTGGAAACGTTGTCGAGGAACTGACGGTCGTGGGTGATGACGACCATCGACTTCGAGGTGCGCCAGCCGGTATTCACGAGCCCTTCGAGAAGCGCGATCGCTTCGAGGTCGAGGTGGTTCGTCGGTTCGTCAAGGAGGAGCAGATCCGGCTCGAGCGCGAAGGCGAGCGCCAACGCCGCGCGTTTGCGCTGCCCGCCCGAAGCCTTTGCGGGATCGCCCTCGGGGTCGAGTTCGAAGCGCGTCAGGTACTCGTCGAGCTTGGCGGCGAGGCGCCATCCTTCGCGCTCGTCGTCGTGCTCGTGCACGCGACCGCGCAGCATCAGGCTTTCGCGGAAGGTCGGCGCGGCGGGTAGCAGCGGCTCCTGCTCCACGTAGTGGACGGTGAGCCCGTCCTGACGCTGCAGAAGTCCGTCGTCAAGCGCCGTGGTGCCCGCAAGAACCGCAAGGAGCGAGCTTTTGCCCGCGCCGTTGCGGCCGATGAGCCCGATGCGTTCGCCCGGCTCCACGGAAAAGGAGGCGCCGTCGAGAAGCGGCAGGTCCCCCCAGGCGAGGTGGCCGTCCGTCAAGGTAATGAGTGCCATGTGGTATCGAAAATATCAGTAGGAAATGGGGGTTGCGTCGATTTCGGGAGCGGCCTCGGTGCCGCTTTCGGTGCCGGCCTCGGAGTGGCTCTCGGCGCCGACCTCAGGACCGATCTCAGGGCCGATCTCCGGGGCGGTTGCGGGCGACGCCGGCGGGACTTCGACCCCGGTCGTTTCGGGGGCGAGCACTTCGACGGGGTCGCTCGGCATCGGGAGCGTCTCGGCCCGATCGAAGACGGGCGCGGTCGACGAACCCGAAACGGGCGCGGGCGCGACCGGTCGTGCGACGGGCGGGCTCGGCGGCAGGTCCGCGGGAACGTCTTCGGGGCGGATGAGAATCGAGGTCACGGACGGGCGGCTAGGCGTCTCGACGGTGGTGCCCGCTTCGGGGAGAGGCGTCGGAGGAACGGGCGGCTCGGGCAGGGCGATCTTCGGCATGTCGCCCGGCACGGCGAGTTCCTTGGCGGGCACTTCGACGAGCATGCCCGACTTCACCACGACGGTGCGCGGTACGCGGGCCACGACGGCGGAGACGTCGCGATTGAGCGTGAGCGCGCCCGTTTCGCCGTAATACTGGATGTTGTGACGGTGACTCGCCCACTGGCGGGCCATCTCGTACGCGTCGACCCCGAGCGCGAAGAGCCGCTTGGCCGAGAGCGAATACGGCATGGCCGTGGCAAAGCGCGCTTCGAACCCTTGGGCGTCGTAGCGCACGAGAAGGGGGCACTCCGTGAAGGCGAGATTGTCGAGGTCGTACGCAAGGGCGGTCGCCGAAGAGCTCGTGCGCGGGTCGCCGGGGTTGGTGACCGACGTCGCCCAAATGCGCATGCGTTGGGGCAGGCGGTTGCGAACGAGCCCCGCGGTTTGCGCGTCCATGGCCAGGAGCGCGGACGCAAACGGCGGTTCGGCCGTGGCGACCTTGGCGCGGCGCTCCGACTCGACGGCGCGAATGCGACTCTTCTGACGGCGCGAGGCCGCGGCGTCCGCCGGTTTTTCGGCGCGCAGCGCGGCGATGCGTTGCCGGAATTCCGCTTCGTCCTCGGGGGGGAGCGCGGGCTCAAGCTGCTTTTGCAGTTCGGGGAGTTCTTCGGTCGAGACGACGAACACTTCGTAGTCGACGAGTTGTTCGCGCAGAACCCGCTCGTAAGCCGCGCGAATGCGCGTCTCCCAGGCGCCGTTCGTCGTGAGGAGAGCGATCTTCGGGGCGCTCCCGCGCTCGGTGCTCTCGGGCAGTGCCCGCACGGCCAGCCGTGCGACGTAGTCCGCCTCGTTTTCCGTCGACATCGACATCATGATGAGGTTCTGAGGTGCCGTCGTGCTCTTTTCGGGCACGGCGTTGAGGGCCACCACGGGAATCGGGAGCGACGTGCGCGTTGCCAGCGCATCGACGAGGTCGCGCTGCAGGGGGCCGACGACCACGTCCGCCCCCGACATGACGGCGGCGTCGATCTGCTCGTCGACCGAACCGCCGGAGCCGGCCGCTACGGTGAGGATCGTGGCCGGACGGGCGCTCGTCTTGCTCGCCGCCACGAGACCGTTGGCGACGGTCTGAGACGCGGAGAGGAACGCCGAATCGTCGGGCGGCAGGAGGTAGGCGATGGTGAGCGTGCGGCGGCTGTCCACTTCGACGGCCGGAAGGCTCGTTGTCGAACCGTCGACGAACGGCGCGTCGTTCGGCCCGACGCTCGGTTGCGGCGCGTTGAATTCCGGGGTCGCGGCGGCGGGGATGCCGACGGGGGCGTCCGACGAAATTTCAACGACGGCCGGCGGCGTCCGAACGTCAAGAGGGGCGGTTTCAGCTCCCGTTGCCAAAACGGGTAAAGTTAGAAGAACACACCCCCACGCATGGTGGGCGGATACGGATGGACGAGACACAACCAAAACCTCGAGTGCTATGTGGTCTGAAAACGCTTTGATCAAACAGGCCGGCCTCCCGGAGCAGGAGCTTCCGGCCGGTGCTTTCTATATCGTGGGTCTGCCGATCGGCAATGTCGGGGACATCACGCTTCGGGCCCTTTGGGTACTTTCCCACGCGGATGCGGTTGCAGCTGAGGATACAAGAGAAACGCGCAAGTTGCTTGATCGCTTCGGTCTGGACGTGCGGCTCTTGTCGGTGCGCGAGCACAACGAACGGCACGGTGCCGATCAGATCATAGCCTTGCTCGAACAGGGGAAGCGCGTCGCTCTGGTGACCGATGCGGGTACGCCCGCCGTGTCCGATCCGGGCGCCCGCGCCGTGGACGCGGTGCGCGAAGCGGGTTACCGCGTCGTTCCCGTGCCGGGCGCGAGCGCCGTCGTGACGGCGCTCTCGGCGGCGGGTCTTCTCGGGCAGGGCTTCACGTTTGCGGGATTCGTGCCGCCGCAGGCCAAAGCGCGCCGCAAGGCGCTCGAAATCCTTGCGGGCCGTCCCGAGCCCTTCGTGCTTTACGAGGCGCCGCACCGCATCACGGATCTTCTGCAGACGCTTGCCGAAACGGTGGAGCCCGAGCGCGGCATCGTCGTGGCCCGCGAGATCACGAAGAAATTCGAAACCTTCGTCAAGCTTCGGGGCGACGAGCTGAGCGCCTGGGCCGACGCGCACGAGCCCCGCGGCGAGTACGTCGTGCTGGTCGACGCGCCCGCCGTGCGCAACGAAGAATTGAGCGAAGCCGACATGAAGTGGATTCGAGCGCTCGGCGAGGAGCTTCCCGCTTCGCGTTTGGCCGCGGCCGCGGCCAAGGCGACGGGCCTGCCGCGCCAGAAAATCTACGCGCTGCTCACCAAATCGGAGGATGATGAGTAAGACGCCCGGACGCCACCGCGGCCGGCGCTCGTCCCCAACACGTTAAGGAGAGTCGGATGGCCAAGAACGAATCTTCATCGGGCGGCCCTCGGGCCGTCGAAAAGCCGACGACGCCCGCCCCGCTGCCGGCGGACGCTTCTCGGGCGACGCCTCACCGCGCCCTGCCGCCCTACGAGGACGAGCGCGTCGAGCGGCCCCCGCGCTTTCGCACGACCCGCGACGTCGTCAATTACGTCAAGCGCGAAATGACCCTGCGCGGGTACGCGCGCAAAGAGGACCTGATCGACGAGATTCTCTCCGGTCAAGCGGAGGTGGATCGAGAGGCCATTTTGCGCTCGCTCCTTCACCGGGCCGTCAAAAGCAAGACGAAGAAAGAGTCGGACGAAGATCAATTGAATCCCGACTGGCGTTCGGGGGCGTACCCGTACGTGAACAGGATGAAGCGCAAGACCTACGAGGCCGAGAAGTACCGCCTGCAGGTCGAGCTTCTGAAGCTTCAGGCGTGGGTGCGGGAAACCGGTCAAAAGGTGGTGGTGATCTTCGAAGGCCGCGACGCGGCGGGCAAGGGCGGCACGATCAAACGGTTCATGGAGCACCTCAACCCCCGTTCGGCGCGGGTTGCGGCGCTTTCCACGCCGACCGAAACCGAACGCGGGCAGTGGTACTTTCAGCGTTACGTTCAGCACCTGCCGACCCGAGGCGAGATCGTCTTCTTCGACCGCTCCTGGTACAACCGCGCGGGCGTCGAGCGCGTGATGGGCTTTTGCACCGACGAGGAGTACCGGGAATTCATGCGGCAGGTTCCCGAGTTCGAACGCAATCTCGTTCGCTCCGGCATCTACCTCATCAAATTCTGGTTCTCGGTCAGCCGCGAGGAGCAGCGCCGACGCTTTCAGGAGCGTCAGGTTCACCCGTTGAAGCGCTGGAAACTTTCGCCCGTCGACCTCGCGTCGCTCGACAAGTGGGACGACTACACGCGGGCCAAAGAGGCGATGTTCCTCGCGACCGACACGCCGGAGGCGCCCTGGACGGTGGTGAAGTCCGACGACAAAAAGCGCGCCCGCCTCAACGCCATGCGTTACGTGCTCCGCGCGATTCCGTACGCCAATCGCGACCTGGAGGCGGTGGGCGAGGTCGATCCCCGGATCGTCGGACGCGCGAGCACCATGTTCGAAGCGGCCGAGCCGCACGGAGAGCCTCCCGCTTCGGACGAAAAACCCGCCTGACGGCGCGCGGCGTGTTTCACGTGAAACATGCCGCTTTCTTTGTCGGCTCCCGATGGCCCGGACCGGAGGACCGCGCAGCAATCCGCACTCCGCAACGGCCGATTTCCGCGGGGTTTTTCGATTCCGTCGGTCCGATGCCGGGTCTTGCGCGCGAGGCGGACGTAAAGCGCGCACTAAGAGTGAAGGCCTTATAACAGCTTACGAACGGTGGAATAACAGGCGGGAGCCCTTGCCGGGCAAGGTTTCTCGCCATTTTTAACTGTCAAACCCAGGATCATGTTCGAAGCGGCCGAGCCGCACGGAGAGAACCCGGGTTCGGACGAAAAACCCGCCTGACGGCGTGCTGGATGTTTCACGTGAAACATCGATTCGGTTCCTCGGGGGTGTTCGGGGCGCTCCGCCGGGACCGCTCCAACGCAAAACGCCCTCCAAACGGAGGGCGTTTCACGTGAAACACGGCGGGCGCGAACCTCAGGGGTCCGAACGTAGCGCGACTTCTCGGGTCTTCGACGAATGGATGTTTCGAACGAGACTGCCGAGCAGTTCGGAGAGTTCTTCGATCAGATTCGAATTGGAGATCACGCCGACGAGCTTGCCGGTTTCGTCGACGATCGGGAGGCGGCGCACGCCGAACTCGCGCATGCGGGCGAGGGCGGTCACCATCCCTTCGTTGGGAGCGGCGGTGACGACGGGGGCCGTCATGATGTCCTTGACCGCCAGCTTTTCGGGGTCGAGGCGACGGGCGACGACTTCGATGGCGATGTCGCGGTCGGTGATCATGCCGATCGGCTTCTGGGCTTCGTCGACGACCACGAGGCTGCCGACGTGTTCGAGACGCATCTGAGCGGCGCAGTCGACGATGTTTTTGTCGGCTTTGATGGTGGCCACCTCATGGACGGCCATGTCGATGACTTTCAGGGAACGGGTGCGCATGGGCGACAACTCTGGTTAAACGAGCCGCCGAGCGGCTCTGTGAAGACGGTAGTTCGATTGTATCCAAATCGACGGGGAGGACGAGCCGCAGGGGCCGGTCATTCGTCGGACGCGTCGTCGGCGCCCACGGGGGCGAGCGCGTCGAAGTCGTAGAGGCGGCGGTCCATGAGGTGCGAGGGCGAGACGCGCTGCATGCTCATGAAGACGTTGTAGACGCGGCCGGGGAATTCGCGGTCCCACGAGCGGATGAGTTCCTTCACTTCCTGACGCTTCAGGTTTTCCCCCGCGCCGCAAATGCCCTTGCCCGCAAGCGGGTAGGCGCGCGCCTTGGCGAGCCTTTCCGTTTCGTACTCGCGCACGTACGCGAGCGGTCGAATGACGATGTTCTTGCCGTCGTCGCTGCGAAGCACGGGCGGCATGGCCTTCATGCGTCCGCCGTAAAAGAGGTTGAGAAGGAGCGTCCCGACGATGTCGTCCATGTGGTGCCCGAGCGCGATCTTGTTGCAGCCGCGCTCCTGCGCGACGCGGTAGAGAATGCCGCGGCGCAGACGGGCGCAGAGCGAGCAGACGTTCTTGCCTTCGGGAATCAGGCGCTGAATGATCGAATAGGTGTCCTGGTCTTCGATGTGATACGGAACGCCCGTCGATTCGAGCCACGCGGCGAGCGCTTCGCGGGGGAAGGCGGGAATGTGCTGATCGACGTTGACGGCTTCGATTTCGAAGCGAATCGGCGCGCGCTGCTGCAAAACGCGCAGCGTGTCGAGGAGCACGTAGCTGTCTTTGCCGCCGCTCATCGCCACCATGACGCGGTCGCCGTCTTCGATCATGTTGAAGTCGGTAATGGCCTGCGCGGTGAGTCGAATCACGCGTTTTTCGAGTTTTCGCTGCGAAAACGAAAGCTGGTTGCGCGCGGAAAGCGTCATCTGTTTGACCGGCGTGTCGGTGCGAAAGACGGGATCCGAATCGGGCGAGAAATGGATGGGTGTTTCAGACATACGGTTGTCGGTCGGAAGTGTTCAGGAACGGGGATCGGGTCTGCGCCAGACTTCGAGCCCGACCGACTCGACGTCGGCGTAGGCTTCGAGCTTGGCGGAGGCCACCCGAACGAGAAGGATGTCGGGGTGGGCGCAGAGCGCGTCGGCCATGCGGTCGACCAGCGTTTCTTGCAGGTCGATGTGCCCGGAAAGGGCGGTCGTGCGCATCGCGTCGACGATCCAATCGTAGTTGAGGACGTTTTCGAGACGATCCTGCGTCGGACGCAAGGGGACCCAGACGTCGCAGTCGAGTCGCACCTTCTGGAGGCGGTTTCGCTCGTGCTCGTAGGCGCCGATGGCGCATCGGAGCGTAAGGCCCCGAACGCTGATGCGTCGGGTCGTGAAGCGGAGGTCGTCGGGAGTCGTTAAGGCAAACACGGTGAAGCGTCCGGCAAAAACGCACATTCTAGCCGCGGGGACGATCGGTACAATGGACGAACTATGCGTTGGTTTCTTGTTCTCTTCGTTCTCCTGCTCGTGCTGCTTTCCTGCATGCCCTTTCTCTCCAAGTTCGGGCTCGGCCGTCTGCCGGGCGACCTGAACTTCACGGTGTTCGGGCGACGCATCGAACTGCCCTTCATGAGCACGATTCTGCTCGCGGCCGTGGCGCTCGTCATCGCCCGCCTCATCTGAGGCGGGACGGGGGTTACGGGCGCGGCGCCCGTGCGTTCTCGAGCCGCCCCGCGCACGCGAGAAGCGCTTCGCGTCGAGCCGCACGTACGGCCTCGGGAATGGCTCGGGGGTCGGTTTGCGCTTTGGCGACGGCCCCCGCGTCGATCGACGTCCACGCGTCGAGAAGCTGCGAGAGTTCGTCCTGCGTCCACCGTACGGGGAGGCCTTCGATTTCCGCAAGGCGCGAGCAGAAGAGAAGGAGCGCCTCGGCGCGCTCCCGTCGACGAACGACGTCGATTTTCTCAAAGACCCGAGCCGCGTCTTCGGGCGTCTTCATGCTGAAAAGCGCGTCGCGCTGCGACCAAAAGGTTTGAGCGAGACCGAGCGCGGAGGCGGGCGCCCGAACGGACTTCAGAAAGCGGAGTGCCGCATCCCCCGTTTCGGCGCCCGAGGTGAGGGCGAGAAGCCGCAGATCCAACGACGCCCCGTCGCGGGCGAGACGCTCCACGAGCGCCCGCACGGAGGGCGTAAGTGCGATGTCGGCGTAAAGGCGCGCCCAAAGACCGCAGGCTTCGAGTTCGTCGAGCATGCGTAAGGGCGCTTCGGCCGTCAAACCGCGGGAGAATTCCGAAAAAATCCGCTCGGGCACGAGCGCGTCGACTTCGCCCGCATCCACCATGCGACGCATGAGGGCGAGCGTTTCGTCGGCCACGCGAAAGTCGGGAAAGCGCGCCGCAAAGCGGGCCGCGCGCAGGATGCGAACGGGGTCCTCTTCGAAGGCGGGACTCACGTGCCGCAGTCGCCGGGCCTTCAGGTCGTCGAGCCCGCCGTACGGATCGATCAGTTGGCCGTCGTCGTCGAGCGCCATGGCGTTGATCGTCAGATCGCGCCGACGCAGGTCCTCTTCCAGCGTGACGTCCGGGGCCGCATGGAACACGAACCCGTGGTAGCCCGGAGCGGTCTTGCGCTCCGTGCGTGCAAGCGCGTACTCCTCGTGGGTTTTGGGGTGAAGAAACACCGGGAAGTCGTTGCCGACCGGCAGGTAGCCGCGGGCCAGCATGTCTTCCGGCGTGGCGCCGACCACCACCCAGTCGCGGTCGCTCGAAGGTTGGGGGCGGCCCGTGAGGCGGGCCAGAAGCCGATCGCGGACACAGCCGCCGACAAGATAGACGTGCATGACGATGGGGCCGCACCGCAAAGGGGCGGCAAACGGAAAAAGAATTCAGGGAAGGTCCGACCCCGGCGTGGTTCCCGGGTGAACGCGTCCGAGGAACCGCGTGAAGTTCTCGATCGGGGCGGCCGTACGCATCGAGTAGGTTTGCATGTTCGAGAGAACGTTTTTCACGTAGTCGCGCGTTTCGTAAAAGGGGATCGTCTCGATGAAGACCGCCGCTTCCATGGGTTCGCGCAGCGTACGGCGCCACACGCGGGCGCGGGCGGGGCCCGCGTTGTAGGCGGCGGTGGCGAGCACGTAACTCGAGTCGAACTCGGCGCGGAGCATGCGCAGGTAGGCGCTCCCGAGGACGAGATTCATCTCGAGCTCCGTGAGGTTCCCCTGATCGTAATGCGTGATGCCGAGCTTGCGGGCGATCCACTGCGCCGTGAGCGGCATCACCTGCATGAGACCGCGCGCGCCGACCGAGGAGCTGACGCTAGGAATGAAGCGCGATTCCTGACGGATGAGCCCGTAGACCCAGGCCGAGGGAATTTGCTGCGCCTCGGAAACGCGCTCGATGAGAAGGGCGTGCGGCATCGGGTAGCGCTGCTCGATCGAGACGACGTCTTTGCCCGAGCGCTCGCTCGTATTGATCATGCGGTGGATGAGGAGTTTCTTCTTGGCGTATTCGGCGAGCGCGACGTAGTCGGCGCCCTTCAAGCCCCGCATGGCCCAGTTCCACTCGCGGTGCCCCTCCCGATAGAGGTCGAGCCGATAGAAGGTGCGGGCGCGCAGGAGCCCCGTTTCGCTCTCCCAGCGCTCCGGATTCGCATCGGCGACCTTCGGTTTCGCCTTGTCGAAGGCATAGGGCTTGCCGAGCGCGTCGCAGGCGAGCTTGCCGTAAAAACTGACGTTCCCGTCGATGCGCTCGAAGAGCTGCCGGGCCTGCGTTTCCTGGCCGCGGGCCCGCAACGCGCGGGCTCGCCAGTAGGTCCAGACTTCTTCCTCCTGCATGCTTTTGGGCATGCGCTCGATCAAGCGCGCAAGCGAAAACCAATTGCCCGCACGGAGCGCCGCCCGGGCGTTCCAACCGAGAACGGAACGGTAGTTGACGACGAGAAGAGGCCGTTGCGCGAGCGCGTTTCCCGCCTTGGCGTACCAGCCGACCGCTTCGGGGTTGAGGGCGGTCGTGCCCTGGTAGCCGATGACGGACCAGAGGAGCGAGCGCCAGAAGGCGCCGAGTCGTCGTTCGACGGAGGTCGCGCATTGCGCGGCCAAAGCAGGCTGCGCCCGCGCGAGGCGCAGCGTTGCGAAAACGCCGAGTCGGGCGGGAAGTCGCCCGATCTCGTCCGCGTGGCGGTTGTACCAGGCGACGGGCTGATCGAGGATGGCGGAAAGCGTGTCGATCGGCGCGGGCAGTTCGGGGCGCGGCACGTAACTCAAAACGCGTTTGACCTCGTCCCATTCGCCCTTTTGCAAGAGGAGCACGACGCGGTCCCAGGCCCAGGAACGGTCCCGGCGAACGATCAGGTCGCCGAGCGTCTGATTGGCGGCACGCGTGGCCTGACCGTCCCGATAAAGCGCCTTGGCGCTCTGGAGCGCCTGCCGGTCGGCGGGCGTTTCAAGGAGACGGTAGTAGGTCCGCCAGGCGGCGACGTCCGGGTCGTCCTTGTTCCAGACCAGTCGGGAAAAGACGCTCTCGAAGAGCGTGCGGTTGATGCGCGGTCCCGAGAGGCGCAGATAGTCGGCGGCGGCACGCTCGCCCACGTACTCGCCCTGGTGGCGCTCGATGAAATCCTGAAAGCGCAGGTTGGGCGTCGCGGCGTCGGGCGCGGCCTTGAGTTCGAGTTCGATCGTCCAGAGTTCGAGGTAGCTCTCGAGCGGGTGACCGACAAGGAGGTCGGCATTTTCGCGCAGGGCCGCGAGATCCCCCGTTTGAAAGGCGGCGCGGGCGGCCATGAAGATGCCGTCGGCCGGTTCGGGAGGCGTCGCAAAGAGGGCGACCTCCAGCGGATCGACGGGAGGCGGCTCGTTGATGAGTTCGGCGGTTACGCGGCCGGCGGCTTCCGCCGCCTGGCCGGCTGCGGCGCCGGAGGTTTCCGTTTCGGCCGGGCGGCGCATGTGCGCGAAGGCTTCGTCGACCGCGTTGATCACGTCCTTGGGATCGACCTGTGCGGCGGACTCGAGCAGAATGACTTCGTCCTCGGTGTCGACCGATTGCAGGCTCTGAAGACGTTCGGGCATCGGCACGGCAATGAGGCCGTGGGGCGGCGGATCGTTCGGCTCGGAGGGTTCGACCGTCGATGCGGTGTCGGCATCGGAGACGGCAGCGGCGTCGCCGGGGGCGGACGTGTCGGTCGTATCGGTTGCACCGGTCGCCGGCGGAGCTGCGGACGCACTCGTCGCCTCGGCCTTTTCGGGTGCGGCGTCGGTCGACGCGGTACCGACGAGCGTCTTCAATTCCACCCATCCTTCGGGCGTTGCCGCGCCGACCGTGCTGGTCGTCGAGCAAAGCCCGGCGATAAGCAAAAGTCGGGTCAGCCGACTCGGGAGGGGAAAGTGGTGCATGTCGTAAAGACGCCGTGCCGTGGGACAATCGAGGAAGGTAGCAACAACTATAACGGAGCCTTGCCGTGGACGAGCGGACAATCGTAACGAAAAGAGACGTACGAACACGAATGTTGCAAGAGCGCTCGCGACTCGCGCGCGACCCCGGTCTTCAGAGGGATTTTCGGACGGCGCTCGAGTCGCTTCTGACCCGTTTGCCGCGCGGCCTGTGTGCGGGAGGTTACGTTCCTTTTCGCGGGGAACCCGACATTACGGAGAGCCTCCTTGCTCGGGATCATTTTATGATCCTCGCGCTCCCTTACTCCTTTGCTGAGGGCCGCATGGTCTATCTGCGCCGGGGGACGGGGGACCTGGAAAAGGACGCGCTCGGCGTACCCGCGCCGAAGCTTGAGGGCGGCTCGGAAGTCGTTCCCGACGTGCTCTTCGTGCCGTGCGTGGCGTACTCGACGCTCGGCCACCGATTGGGGTACGGGAAGGGGTGTTTCGATCGGTACCTGGCCGCGTGCGAGCCGCGCCCCGTGACGATCGGCGTTGCGTATTCGGCTCTGCGTGCGGAAACGACGCTCTTCGAGGCGCACGACGAGCGCCTCGACGCGCTTTTGACCGAAAAGGGGGTAGTCGACGTGTCGGGGCGTCTTGCAGAGCTTTGCGCCCCGACGGGCGCAAAAAAGCCGCGGTAAGGTTGCCGCGGCTCGGTGCGAAGGGAAAGCGCCTCTTTCGAAGCGCTTTCCCTCGGGGCCATGCGTCCTTCGCCGACGAGCGGAGGACGCGTCCCGATCAATAGCGGTAGTTGTCGCTCTTGTAGGGGCCTTCCTTCGGCACGCCGATGTAGGCGGCCTGTTCGTCCGTCAGCTCGGAGAGCTGGGCGTTGAAGTTCGTGAGCTGCAGACGCGCGACCTTTTCGTCGAGCTTCTTCGGCAGAACGTAGACGCCGACCGGGTAGGCGTCCGTACGGCAGAAGAGTTCGATCTGAGCGAGCGTCTGGTTGGCGAACGACGAGCTCATCACGTAGGAGGGATGGCCCGTGGCGCAGCCGAGGTTGACGAGGCGGCCTTCGGCGAGAAGGATGATGCGGTTGCCCGAGGGCAGTTCGATGTGGTCGACCTGGGGCTTGATGTTTTCCCAACGGTACTGACGCATCGAGGCGACGTCGATTTCGCTGTCGAAGTGACCGATGTTGCAAACGATCGCTTCGTTCTTCATGGCGACCATGTGGTCGTGCGTGATGACGTGCAGGTTGCCCGTCGCCGTCACGAAGATGTCGGCCTTGTCCTTCGCGTAGTCCATCGTGACGACGCGGTAGCCTTCCATGGCGGCCTGCAGAGCGCAGATCGGGTCGATTTCGACCACCCAGACCTGAGCGGCGAGGCCGCGCAGGGCCTGAGCGCACCCCTTGCCCACGTCGCCGTAACCGACGACGACGGCCACCTTGCCCGCGATCATGACGTCGGTGGCGCGCTTGATGCCGTCGACGAGCGATTCGCGGCAGCCGTAGAGGTTGTCGAACTTCGACTTCGTGACGGAGTCGTTGACGTTGATGGCCGGAACCTTGAGTTCGCCCTTGGCGTGCATCTGATAGAGACGGTGCACGCCGGTCGTGGTTTCTTCCGTGATCCCCTTGATGTGGGCGAGACGCTTGGAGTACCAGTTCGGGTCGACGGCGAGGTGACGTTCGATGGCGGCAAAGAGCGCGGTTTCCTCTTCGTTGCTCGGGGAGGCGATGAGGGAGCGGTCGGTTTCGGCGCGGGCGCCGAGGTGCAGCAGAAGCGTGGCGTCGCCGCCGTCGTCGAGGATCATGTTCGAGAAGCCGTTGTCGGGCCACTCGAAGATGCGGTGCGTGAATTCCCAGTATTCCTCGATCGATTCGCCCTTCTTCGCAAAGACCGGAACGCCGTCTTCGACGATGGCCGCCGCCGCGTGATCCTGCGTCGAGAAGATGTTGCAGCTCGCCCAACGAACCTCGGCGCCGAGGGCCGTGAGGGTTTCGATGAGGACGGCGGTCTGAATCGTCATGTGCAGGGACCCGGAAATACGGGCGCCCTTGAGGGGCTGGGCTTCGGCAAATTCCTTGCGGATCGCCATGAGGCCGGGCATTTCGACTTCAGCGATCTGGATTTCCTTGCGGCCCCAGGGGGCAAGACCAAGGTCGGTAATGACGTAATCGTGTTGGGCGGTCATCGCGCTCTCCAAACAAAAAAACGTTAAGCGCCGTTACTGTCGAACCCGACCGTCCGAGCCTGGCGAAACATCGTGCTTTCGTCGCAGCGCTTCTCGGGGCGGCGGGAATACGAAGCGGACGCCGATCGGTAAATCGACGTCCGCCGGAAAGGCCGTCATTATAACGGCCCAAATCCTTGATTTTCGGTTATTCCTCCGTGCGCAGGCTCGCAAGCGCCGCCGTCACTTCGTCGGCGCTCACGCCGTCGAGCAGGTGAATCGGAGCGTCGGCCGGAAGTTCGGCCTCGCGCTTGAGGCGACCGACCCACGTGCCCGCGTCGCGCCCCGAAGCGAAGGCGTCCGAGACGAAGAGGTCGCGCCCGTTCATCGAGAGCTTGAAGTAGAAGTTGCCGTCCTTTTCGCGGTACTGCTTGAAGAGCGCCTTGGCGGCCTTCGCGCTCTTTGCTTGAGCGGCGGGCGCGTCGGCCTGCGTGAAGCTCTTGAGCCCGACGGCCTGCATGAGTTCGGCAAGGAACGGCGTCGCGATCGCGCGGGCCTTGCGGGCGCCTTCCTGAAGGATCTTTTCGATCTCTTCGGGGCGGGCCATGAGCTCTTCGTAGCGGGCGCGCATCGGGCCGATTTCGGCGTCGATCTTGTCGGCGAGGCGCTTCTTGGCTTCGCCCCAACCGAGACCCGCGCGCAGTTCGGCACGGAACGCTTCGGACTCTTCCTTCGTGGCGAACGCGTCGTAAATCACCGTGAGCGACGTGCTGTCGGGGTCCTTCGGTTCGCCGGGCAGACGGCTGTCCGTCACGATGCGCGAGATCGCTTCGTCGAGCGCCTTGCGGCCGCCTTCGAAGAGCGGAATCACGTTGTTGTAGGACTTGCTCATCTTGCGCCCGTCGAGCCCCGGAAGAACTTCGATCTCCGAGCCGCCCGTAGCCACGGGCATCGAGAAGAAGGGCTTTTCGGCAGTGGCGTAGAGGAAATTGAATCGGGTGGCGACGTCGCGCGCCATTTCCAGATGCTGGAGCTGGTCGTGCCCGACGGGAACTTCGTCGGCGTTGAACATGAGAATGTCGGCCGCCATCAGAATGGGGTAGCAGAAAAGCCCCATCGAGACGTCCGCATCGGGATCGCGTCCCGCGGCCACCGCCTGGTCGACGGCCGCCTTGTAGGCGTGCGCGCGGTTCATCTGGCCTTTGCCCGTCGAGCAGGTGAGGAGCCAATTGAGCGTGGGGATTTCCGGAATGTCGCTCTGGCGGTAGAAGACGACGCGCTCGGGATCGAGCCCGGCGGCAAGCCACGTGGCCGCAATTTGCAGACGGCTGCGTGCGATGCGGGCCGGATCCTGGCACTTGATGAGCGCGTGGAGGTCGGCCATGAAGAAGAAGCTCTCCGTGTCGGGGTTGCGGCTGTCGCGGATGGCCGGACGGATGGCGCCGACGTAGTTGCCGATGTGAAGAGTGCCGGTCGTATTGATGCCGGTGAGAACGCGCTTTTTCATGTAAAACCTTTTTGGGTGGGGCCGAAGGGCCGCGTGTCGTTCGGACGTAAGAATGAAATGATATACCCCGAGCTCTCTTCGGTCGGAGCGGGATCAGGGCGGAGAGATTTGACAAGCATTTTAATCTGTGCATGCCGCCCGTCGGGATGCCTCAAATTACTTAAAAAACAAGCATGAACTCGTGGAATCAGGTTGATATTTTACGGGTTTTATTGTACAATAGATGCTATACCGCATATGGACTCTCCCAATGAAGATCGACCGAATCCGCTTCCCAAACATTCCCCTGAACCTCCCCGAAGGAGCCGCCCTCAATGAGTACCGCGCTCGCGGCGTGTTCTATGTCTACACGGAAAAGACGACCAACGGAGAGCGAAAACGCCTCAACATCGGCAAGATCGACAAGGACGGGAACTTCTCGTACCTTCCGGGCTACCTGCGAGATCAGGAAAATCGTCGTCTCCATGCGGAAGTTCAGCAACTTCTTCGGGAAAGCGAGAAATTCCGTGATTCCGGCGATGCCGTAGCAAAGACGGTTGACGATGCCGCCCTTGAAAGCGGCATGGATGCCCGAGCGAACAATGCTTCGCTGTCGATGAACAACGTCCTCACGTGTAGCCTGGTGGCCGTGCTCGGCGGCGCCAACGACTGCCAGGCCATCTGCGACTACATCGGCACGCACCGTGCGACGCTCGACGCCATTTTTGGAAAAAACTTCGCGCCGGCCACCTTGTCGCGTGAAAGCCTCCGCCGTTTGCTGTTCATGGTCGAACCCAGAGCCTTCGAGGCATTCGCAAGCGCCTTGACGGAGCCGCTCCTCATGCAGAGCTCCGGCAAGAATGTTCGCGTCGTTTCCGCGGACGGCCATGCCTGCCGTGCAGCGGGGAAACATCGAGATCGAACCTACTACCTCATGGACGTATGGGATTCCGAAATGCAGGCCCTCATCGGCCAGCAAAGCATCAGCGAAAAGACCAATGAAATCACCGTGTTGCCTGAAATTCTGGTCGCGCTCAATCTGCAAGGTGCCGTGCTTACCGCCGACGCCCTCAACACCCAAGTTGCCGCCATCGAGGTGATTCAGAGTATCGGAGCGGACTATTGCCTGGCCGTCAAGCAGAACCACAAAGAGCTCAGCGACGAGTTACTCGCGCTCTTCAATGGCGTGGGCATCGACAAATCGCACATCAAAACCGAGTCGACGGACGCCGAGCTCGGACATGGGCGGATCGAACAGCGCATCACGTCCGTGATCCCCGGCCGCTACCTGAGCCGCGAATTGCGCGACAAATGGCCGGGTCTCGGCGAAGGCGTCGTCGTGAAGGCCGTTACAACGAGCGTCGAGAAAAAGAACGGCGTCTGTAGAGCACCCTTGGAGCGGTATTTCATTTGCTCGTTGCCGCCCGAGACCGGAACGCCCCGCCGAATGGGCGAGATTGTCCGTAAACATTTGCGGGTCGAGAACAATCTCCATTACGTCCTGGACGTCCAGTTTGACCAGGACCGCATGAACGCCACGAACGCGACCTTCATGGCAAACATGAACCGCATGAAAACGCTCGTCCTCGGGTTACTGTACCGGGAACGGGCCGTTGAGAAAGCTGCTGGGGAGGCGGTTTCCCTGAAAACCATACGTCAACGGTGTTGCAACCCCACGTACGCAGTGGAGCTGCTCCTCCGACACTTGGTTACTCAGGGAAAATGAGGGTGTTTCTCAAATGTCTCCGCCCTGGGAGCGGGATGCCGGGAGGCGCGCGGAGGCGCCCATGAAAAAGGCCGCGCCTCAACGTCGGTCGAGGGCGGCCCGATGGAATTACCGGTGCTTCAGGTCGGTTCAGAGACCGGCGGCGGCACGCAGAATTTCGGCCTTGTCGGTCTTTTCCCAGGTGAATTCGGGTTCTTCACGGCCGAAGTGACCGTAAGCGGCCGTCTTCGAGAAGATGGGACGACGCAGGTCGAGCATCTTGATGATGCCGCGCGGGCGAAGGTCGAAGTTGGCGCGAACGAGCTCGGCGATCTGGGCGTCGGGAATGACACCGGTGCCGTTCGTGAAGACGGTGATGTTCATCGGTTCGGCCACGCCGATGGCGTAGGCGACCTGAACCTGGCACTGACGGGCAAGGCCCGCGGCCACGATGTTCTTGGCCACGTAGCGGCAGGCGTAGGCGGCGGAACGGTCGACCTTCGTCGCGTCCTTGCCGGAGAAGGCGCCGCCGCCGTGGGGGCAGTAGCCGCCGTAGGTGTCGACGATGATCTTGCGACCCGTCAGACCGCAGTCGCCCTGCGGACCGCCCACGACGAAGCGGCCGGTCGGGTTGATGAGGAAGCGCGTGCCTTCGAGCCATTCGGCGGGGATCACGGGCTTGATGATCTCTTCGACGATGCCTTCGATGAATTCGGGCTTCATCACCTTGCCGTCCGACATTTCGGGGGCGTGCTGCGAGGAGATGACGATCGTGTCGCAACCGACGGGACGGCCGTCGCGGTAGCGCAGCGTCACCTGGCTCTTGGCGTCGGGACGCAGATAGGAAAGCGTGCCGTTGCGGCGCACGATGCTCTGGCGTTCCATGAGGCGGTGCGCGTAGTAGATCGGCGCGGGCATGAGCGTCGGCGTTTCGTCGCAGGCGTAGCCGAACATGAGACCCTGGTCGCCGGCGCCGAGGTTGAGCTCGTCGTCCATGGCGTGGTCGACCCCCTGCGCGATGTCGTTCGACTGCTTGTCGTAGCCGACGAGCACGGAGCAACCCTTGTGGTCGATGCCGTATTCGGTGTTGTCGTAACCGATGCGCTTCAGAACGTTGCGGGCGAGATCGATGTAGTCGACGACGGCGTTCGTGGTGATTTCACCGGCCATGACGACAAGGCCCGTCGTGCAGAGGGTTTCGGCCGCAACGCGGCTCATGGGGTCCTGCGCGAGGCAGGCGTCGAGGACGGCGTCGGAGATCTGGTCGGCAACCTTGTCGGGATGCCCTTCGCTGACGGATTCGGAAGTGAAAAGATATTCGCTGGCCATATGCCACGCTCTCCAAAAAGGAAGTTATGGAAGGCAGCGCCTAACGCCATGGCAAACGGTCACGTGCGATCAGACGCTTTAGCGGAATTTGTGTTCGCCCCGCAAGTTGTCTTGTTAACTCGGCGATTGACGGATATTACCGCTTCGCGCTTCGTCGTGCCACTCGGAAACGCCCCGGATTTTGCGCGGGGCGTCGGACCGGGCGCCTTCATCGCTCTGGTAAACCTGCGTTCGTTTCGGGGAAAGATGCGAGTTGACGCGTAGACGCCGACGTACGACGCGGTTTCTCGTACGAAGAGCGCTGGGGTAAAATCATCCGTTTGAACCATTTCATCATCTCGAGAGGTTAGACGGATGCAGGTGCTCCTGAAGCTCGTCGCCCGCCTGCCGTTGCGCGTGTTGCAAACGTTGGGGGCCGGCATCGGCGAACTTACCTTCTGGTGCTCGCCGGGGTATCGGAGGCGTACGCGCGAGAACCTCCGACACGCCGGGTACGACGACCCGGCGCTTTTTTCCAAAGTCGGACGCAATGCGGGTCGCCAGGCGATGGAAAGCCTCTGGGTTTGGTATCGGCCCGCGGCCGACGTCGTCAAGCGCGTCGAAGCGACCGAAGAGGCCGAAGCGCTCATCGGCCGCGCCATGCGCGGGGATCGTCCCGTCGTTTTCATGACGCCGCACGTCGGCTGCTTCGAGGTGCTTCCCGTCTGGCTCGCGCATCGGTTTTTCGCGGAAACGAAGCGCAACATCACGATTCTCTACCGACCGCCGAAAAAAGAGGTGCTTCGCCGCATCGTGGGGGAAGCCCGGCAGGCGCCCGGCATCGAGGCCGTGCCCACGAACCTTGCGGGCGTCAAGCGTGTCATCCGCAATCTGCGGCTTGGCCACACGTTCGGCGCTTTGCCCGATCAGGTTCCGTCGCAGGGCGAAGGGGTGTGGGTCGACTTTTTCGGTCGTCCCGCCTACACGATGACGCTGCCCGTCAAAGTGGCCCGACAGTTCGACGCCGTGCGCATTTTCGCCTGGGGCGTGCGCACGGGCGACGGCTGGCGCCTCGAAGCCGAGGAGTGGACCGAACCCCTGAGCGGCGACCCCCGCGAGGACGCCCGCCTCATGAACCGTCGGATCGAGGAGATCGTCCGACGCCTTCCCGAGCAATACGCCTGGAGCTACAACCGCTACAAGGTGCCCCGCGGCGCCCTGCCGCCTCCGGGCGACGCGCGGTGACGCGCGGCAAGGAATATCACATGAACAATGCTTTCGCCCGTTTGTGGGTGGCGCTCATTCGCGCCATGCACGGGCTTTCCATGAAGAATCGGACCCGTCTGGCACGGTTGGCCGCACGGATTCTTTGGTACGCCGTTCCCAAGCGTCGTCACGTGACGCTTACGAACCTGCGGCTTTGCTTTCCGGAGCTGAGCGAAAAAGAACGCGTCGAACTCGCCGAACGCATTTACGTGCGTCTCGGCCGTGCGGCGATCGACCACGGCACGCTCTGGGTCGGGAGTCGCGAGGAAGTGCGGGAATTCGTGAAGTTCGAAGGGCTCGAGCATTTGCTCGACGAGAAGAACCGTCCCGTGATCGTGGTCGCTCCGCACTTTGCGGGGCTCGACGCGGCGGGGATCGCGCTCAACACGTACGTGCGCGGCGTGTCGCTCTATCAGCCGCAGAGCAATCCCGTCTGGGACAAGGCCATGCTCGAGGGGCGCAAGCGCTTCTCGGACCCGGTGCTCGTCGCAAAGAGCAATTCGAGCGACCTGCGTCCCGTGCTTCGGGCGATGAAGGAGGGGCTTCCCTTCTATTACCTTCCCGACATGGACCACGGGCGCCGCAATTCGATTTTCGTTCCGTTTTTCGGGGTCGAAGCGGCGACCCTGCCGATGGTGTCCCGCCTGGCGCGCCTGACGCGCGCCAAGGTCCTCTGGTGCATCGCTACGATGACCGAGACGGGCTACGCCGTGACGATTTCGCCGCCCCTGGAAAATTTCCCGACCGACGACCCCGAAGCGGACACGCTGCGCATCAACCGCGAACTCGAAGCGTGGGTGAGAAAGCAGCCCGATCAGTACCTGTGGGTGCACCGCCGCTTCAAGACGCGCCCCGAGGGCGAGGCGTCGGTGTACTGAACGCTCGTTGGGAGGAAAGCACGTGAAGTTTTGGAAAATGCACGGAGCGGGGAACGACTTCGTCGTCGTGCTTTCGCTCGAAGGCCCCTGCGGCTTGGATGCGGACGACATCCGCTTTCTCGCGGACCGGCGTCTCGGCGTCGGGTGCGATCAGGTGCTTCTTGCGGAACCCCCGCGCGCGGGAGGCGACTGCGTCTATCGCATCTTCAATCCCGACGGGGGCGAGGTCGAGCACTGCGGCAACGGATCGCGCTGCCTCGGAAAGCTCCTCCTCGATCTCGGTCTCACCGAGGAGGCGGACACGGCCCGTCTCGAAGCCCGAAAGGGCACGGTCGAGGTGCAAAAAACGGCGCTCGGGCTTCGGGCCGCCGTCGGGAAGCCCGACTTTCGTCCCGAAGCGCTTCCCTTCGTGCCCGAGGGCGAAGCGGTCGAACGCCGTGCGGGGGCCGAAGTTCATCGGCTGGCGCTTCCCACGGAGAGCGTCGACTTCATCCCCGTATCCGTCGGGAATCCCCATGCCGTGATCTTTTGCGACGCGGTGCGGGGTGCGCCCGTAACGACGCTCGGGCCGCGAATCGAGACGCACGCCGCCTTTCCGCAGGGCGTCAACGTCGAATTCGTCGAGATCGTCGACCGCGCGCACGTACGCTTTCGCGTTTGGGAGCGCGGTGCGGGCGAGACGCCCGCCTGCGGCACGGGGGCGGCCGCTTCCGTGGCGGCCGGCATCCGGTCGGGGCTTCTCGACCGGCGGGTCGACGTCGAAACGCCCGGCGGGCTTCTTCGCGTCGAGTGGCCGAGCGACGATGCGTCGCTTCTTCTCACGGGTCCGGCCGAGCTCGTTTTCGAGGGCAACCTCGACATGACCGCGTGAGCGGTCGGTTTTCCGGTTTCGCTTCGTCCCTGTAGTAGGATGGAGCATCGATTTTTTCGGGGCGCCCGCGCGACTTTCCGCACGCGGCACCCCCATTGGAACACACGAACATGATTGATCTCATTCTGAAGAAGGGGAAGGAAAAATCCCTCCTTCGTCGTCACCCCTGGGTCTACGACACGGCCGTGATGCGCCTCACCGGGCGGCCCGAATCGGGCGAAACGGTGTGCGTGCGCGGGCACGACGGACGCTTTCTTGCGTGGGCGGCCTTTTCGCCCGCTTCGACCCTGCGCGCCCGCTGCTGGTCCTTCCGCGAAGAGGATGTGATCGACGCGGCCTGGTTCGAGCAGCGCATTCGCGACGCCGTCGAAGCCCGCGAACCGCTTCGTGCCCGAGCGAGCGCCCTGCGCCTCGTCTTCGGCGAAGCCGACGGCCTGCCCGGTCTCATCGTGGACCGGTACGGCGACTTCCTCGTCACGCAGTTCCAGTCGGCGGGCGTCGAACGCCACCGCGAACTCCTGGCGGACCTTCTGATGAAGGTGACGGGCGCGCGCGGCGTGTTCGACCGCTCGGACGCCGCCACGCGTCGTCGCGAAGGGCTTGAAGTGCGCATGGAAAATCTCCGCGGCGAAGAGCCCCCGGCCGTGATCGAAGTCGAAGAAGACGGCGTTCGCTACGGCGTCGACGTTCGCATCGGGCACAAGACGGGCTTTTACGTCGACCAGCGCGAAAGCCGCCTGACGGCGCAGCGGGTTGCGGAAGAATTCCGCCGCACGCACGGGCGCGGTCTTCGCGCGCTCAACTGCTTCTGCTACACGGGCGGCTTCTCGCTCGCGCTTTTGAAGGGCGGTGCGGACGAAGTCGTCTCCGTCGACTCCTCGCAGGACGCGCTCGACATGGCCGCCGAAAACGTGAAGCGCAACGGGTTCGACGAAGCGAAGGCGAAGTTCGTCTGTGCCGACGTCTTCGCGTTCCTGCGCGAGCTGCGCGACAAGGGCGAAACGTTCGACCTCGTGATCCTCGACCCGCCGAAGTTCGCCTCGAGTCACTATCATGTCGACCGTGCCGCCCGCGCCTACAAGGACATCAATCTGAACGGTCTGCGCCTGCTCGCTCCCGGAGGCCGGCTCTTCACGTTCTCGTGTTCGGGTGCCATCGACGTCGATCTTTTCCAGAAGATCGTGGCGGGCGCCGTGTTCGACGCCGGCGTCAACGCCTGGGCGGTCGGGCGCTTCGGCGGCGGGGCGGATCATCCGCTCCTCATGACGTATCCGGAAGGGGAATATCTGAAGGGGCTCGACCTCTTGGTCCGTCCCTGATTCGAACGGAGGCATCGACGATGCAGGTTGAAGAAATGCAGGAACCGGACATTCCGGTCACGATTCTCACGGGCTTTCTCGGGGCGGGCAAGACGACGCTCCTCAATCGCATTCTGACGGAAGATCACAAGCACCGAATTGCGATCATCGAAAACGAATTCGGGCCCGAGAACATCGACAACGAGCTGATCGTTCAGTCGGACAAGGAGCAGATCGTCTCGATGAACAACGGGTGCGTGTGCTGCACGATCCGCGGCGACCTCTCGCGCGTGCTCACCGATCTTCGCCACAAGCGGGATCGCGGTGAAATCGCGTTCGACTACGTCGTCATCGAAACGACCGGCGTGGCGAACCCCGGTCCCGTCGCGCAGACCTTCTTCATGGACGACGCGGTGGCGCCCTATTTCCGTCTCGACGGCGTGGTGACGGTCGTCGACGCGAAGCACGGTTCGGCCACGCTCGACGCGGAAGCGCCCGCGCGCGATCAGGTCGGGTTCGCCGACCGGATTCTTCTCTCCAAGTGCGACCTCGTGACGGAAGAAGAAGCGAGCGCGCTCGAAGCGCGTCTGCGTCAGATGAACGCCCGCGCGCCGATCCGCCGCGTCGACATGGGGAAGTGCCCCGTCGAAGAAGTGCTCGACATTTCGGGCTTCAACATGAACGACGTGCTCGACGTCGATCCGACCTTCTTCAACGAAGGCCATCACCACCATCACGACGACGACATCCACAGCTTCGTCTTCGACACGGACCGCGCGTTCGATCCGATGAAGCTCGAGCGCTATTTCATGTCGCTCACGAGCGTCTACGGCGAGGATCTGCTCCGCTACAAGGGCGTTCTCAACCTTCAGGGCTCGCCCAACCGCGTGGTCGTTCAGGGCGTGCACATGCTCGCCGTCTCCGACGTGCTCGGCCCCTGGGGCGATCGCAAGCCGACCTCCCGTCTCGTCTTCATCGGGCGCAATCTCCCCGAAGAAGCGATTCGCCGCGGCCTGCAAACCTGCCTCGTCTGAGTGCGATTCGTCGGGGCGGACGAGCGGTCGGCCCCGACGAAAGCTTTTGAAGGATCCTAACAAAACGACAAGAAAAATCCCTTCGCTCTATGGAACGCGGGGACGATTTCCTGTATAAAGCCTGTTTGATTTTTTTCAAAAGCTTTGCGCCCTTCGAGGGCCGCAGGGCACGATGCGATCGTGCGGATTCCGAGAAATCCGCCGATTGACTTTCAACCTTCACGAATTTTCGGCTAGGAACAGAAATGGGCGGGAAGAAACTACTTACGGCGGAAGAAATCCTCCAGATGTCCGACGACGACTACATGGACGAGCGTCAACTCGCTTTCTTCCGTCAGCGGCTCCTCGACATGGAGGCCGAACTTCGGGCCAATGCGGGTCAGACGACGGTGAACCTTCGTGAAACGAACGTGGTTCCCGATCCCGCGGACCGCGCCACGATCGAAGAAGAGCACGCGCTCGAGCTGCGCACGCGCGATCGCGAACGCAAGCTTCTGAAGAAGGTTCAGGCGGCTCTCCAGCGCATCGAGAACGGCGACTACGGCTACTGCGAAGAGACGGGCGACCCGATCGGCGTGGCGCGCCTCATGGCCCGTCCGACCGCCACCCTGTCGCTTGAAGCGCAGCAGCGCCGCGAACTCAAGCAGAAGATGTACGGCGACTGATCCGCTTTCGGGTCCGACCTGCCAGAGACCAATGACGGCACGACCGCATGCTCGCGCGAGCTTCGGCCGTGCCGTTTTGCTTTTCGGAGACTGTTATTCATGAAAGACGACGCCCTTCTTGAGGACGACCCCGTTCGCTCCGCCCGCCTCGGCCGCGTGAAGCGCCGCGCGGAGGCCCCCGAACCCTTCCGCCCGAAGCTCTGGCTGCTTGACCTCGACGACACGGTGCTCGGCTCGTCGCGCGGGCTTTTGCACGCGATTCACCTCCGGATGAACGCCTTCATCATGGAGCGGCTCGGGCTCCCGGAAGCGCAGGCCGAAGCGCTGCGCACGCAGTACTGGGAAGAGTACGGGTCGACCTTCCTCGGCATGTGGAAGAACCACGGCGTCGATCCTCGGGAGTTTCTGCCCGCCACGCACGACTTCGATTTCGCCCCCTACGTCTCCTGCGAGGGCGATCCGAAGCAGGCCCTCCGGAAGCTCCCGGGGCGCAAAGCGGTCTTTACGAACGGGCCGCGCAACTACGCGGACGCAGTCCTCAAGGCGATGGGGATGTCGGACTTTTTCGACGCCGAAGTGACGAGCACCGAGATGCGGCTTTTCGGCGACTGGCGCCCGAAACCCGATGCGTCGATGTTCGTCGCCGCGTGCGCGCGCTTCGGCGTCTCGCCCCGCGAGACGGTGTTCGTCGACGACAGTCCCATGAATCTCAAAGCGGCCGCCCGCGCGGGGCTTACGACCGTGTGGTGCACGGGCTATCGACGGGCGGCCGGAAAGCTCCCGTGGCGAAAAGCCTATCCGTACGTCGATCACGTCGTCGGGCACGTGCGCGAGCTGCCGAAGCTTTTCGGGACGCGGAACGCGTCGCAGGGGCGCCGTGAGCGCCGCGAACTCGTGTAAGGAGTCGATCCATGCGCCTCTTTTCCCGACTGTGGCAGGGCGTCGACGCGATGCGACGCTTTTGCGCCAACGCCCTTTTTCTTCTCCTTCTGATTACGCTCGCGGCGTTCGCCTACATGGCAACGCGCCCCGCGGGCGGCATTCCGCCGGGGACGGTGCTCGTGCTTGCGTTCGAGGGCACGGTCTCGGAGACGGCTCCGACGCCGCCCCGATCGGTGGCGGACGTGCGTCGCATGCTCGACGTCGAGCGAGGCGCGACCCGTCTTCTCGACGTGACGGAGGCGCTTGCGGCCGCCAAAGACGACGCGTCGATTGCGGGCGTGGTGCTCGACCTTGAAAACCTGTCGGGGATCGGTTTGGCTTCGGCCCGAGCGATCGGCGAGGCCATTGACGACTACAAGCGCGAAACAGGGCGGCCCGTTCTGGCGTGGGGGAGCGCCTTTACCCAAGGGGCCTACGCCGTGGCGGCGCATGCCGACGAAGTGTACGTGCACCCCATGGGGACCGTGGAGCTGAAGGGCCTGACGGGGCGAAGCCTCTACTGGGGCGAATTTTTGAAGCGCCTCTCCGTGGAGGTCGACGTCTATAAGGCGGGCGTCTATAAGAGCGCCCCGGAAGCGTTCCTTTTCGGAGCGCCCTCCGAAGAGGCCCTCGAAGCGCAGCGCGGGTACCTGGAGCCCGCCTGGAGGCGGCTGACGACCGACATCGAATCGGCCCGCGGCGCCCGCACGGGGGCCGTGAACGCGTGGATCGACCAACTCGTCTCGGGCGGCGGGAAGGCCCTTTCCGACCCCCTGGGAGCCCTGAAAGACGCGGGGCTCGTCACGGGCGTCATGACTCGCGACGCGTTCGTCGAACACGCCGCGGCGAAGTTCGGCTCGACCCCCGACGATCTGCAGATCGTCGACTACCGCGACTACCTCGCCGTTTTGCCCGGGCTTCCCGCCGCGGATGCGTA
>UMGW01003428.1_pt1 | contig 26687 bp, 26 predicted proteins | sample 1965371 | NCBI WGS metagenome assembly UMGW01 (sample SAMEA4836082, study PRJEB28245) | human gut metagenome | biome: gut microbiome; material: fecal sample | place: Denmark | collected 2008
AAGTGTATGAATTCTATAGTTTTCTATACTTTATTTTACGGTGTACGCAAATTGTATCAATATAGGTATTCCCACACATTTGAAAATTAAGGACTGAAGCTTCAGTCTTTTTTTGTTTTTTGGAAAAATAATGTAAAAAAAAGGAAATATGTTGTATAATCTTGACGTGGTGATTTTATGAATTTCATGGTCTGGATATTATTAATTTTATGTTTGATATACATATATTTTCAATTTAAGCGTTTTTCATTTATTAAAAATAAAAAGAAGCCATATAATTATTTAGTACCTTTAGCTATGTGTCTTCCTTTTATTATAGTAGCCATCTTTTATTTATGGGGTGTAGCTATTTTTGTTGTGCATTTAATGCTTTTTTATATGATTGCTAATTTAATTGTAAGAATAAAAAATAAAGGTAAAATAATTCATGCAAATGTTTTAAATGGTATTGTTTTAGGCTTTACGGCCGTCATAATGAGTATTGCCTTATTTGTATTAAGCCTTCATATCTTTGAAACTAAATATGATCTTAAAACTGATAAAACAGATGAATCATTAAGAATTGCTCAAATAACGGATGTTCATTTAGGCTGCACATTAGATGGTAAAAGCTTTTCAAAACGACTTTCTGATATTGAAAAAACTAATCCTGATCTTTTAGTTATTGTTGGTGATTTTGTTGATGATGAGACGAAAAAAAGTGATATGATAGGAGCCTGTAAAGCTCTTGGCAACTTTAAAACAAAATATGGTGTTTTCTTTATTTTAGGAAATCATGATAAAGGCTATTATAATTCTAATTACAGAGGCTTTAGTCTTGATGATTTATATGATGAGCTTTTAAAAAATAATGTGATTATTTTACATGACGAGGTATATAATTTAACAGAAAATTATGTTCTTGTTGGCCGTTATGATAGATCTTTTGAAGGAAGGATGGAGGCCTTAGAGCTTACTAAGAATATCTCTAAGGATAAGTATATTATTATGCTTGACCATCAACCTAATGATTATGCAAATGAAAAAGATATGGCTGATTTAGTTTTATCTGGTCATACACATGGTGGTAATTTATTTCCGATTAATTTTATTGTAATGGCTTCAAATGATCAAACTTATGGAATAAAAACAATTGATAGCACAACATTTATTGTTTCATCAGGTATTTCTCAGTGGGCTATACCTTATAACACTTGTATTTTTAATGAATATGTATTAATTGATATAAATAGGTAGTTTAAAAATTGTTAAAAAATGTTATAATTTAAGGAAGGAGGGATGAATATGAAGGATGATTCAATACTAGAACCCTTAAAAATGTTTAATAGTAAATTTAAACAACTTCAACATGAAAATGGAGAAAAATATTTTGAAGAATTAGTTAAAGAATCTAAAATTGATGTGAATGCTAATCGGGAAACGATAAAAAAATATAAGAATGAGTTTGAACAAGGACAATATTATGAAAAAAAAGAAGGCAGTGTTAGGGGCATAAAAATCTTATTGGTAATTGTTGGCATTGCTGCTTTAATTTCAGGCTTAGCTATGGCTTTTAGTGGCATTAAGAGTTCAAGCGCTTTGTTTATTGTTTTAGGAATTGCTATTTTTGCACTTGGTATTTTTTCTTTTGTTGCAGTTTTTACAAAAATTAATAAAATAATTGAAGAACGTAAGCGAAAAAAAGAAGAGTTCTATAAAAAAGCATCTGACTTAAAAGTAATTGCTTATAATCAGATGGCTCCTCTTAACAGTCTTTATGATTACTATATGACATCAGAAATTATTGAACATACATCACCTTTAATTCAACTTGATGATATTTTTGATGCGGATAAATATGAATATTTACATGAAAAGTTTAATTTAGGCGAGGTTACTGATCCTAATACTTCAGTTAATTATGTTGTTTCTGGTTCAATTGTTGGAAATCCATTTGTAATTGTTAATACTTTTAATATGCAAATGGTTCAAAAAGTTTATACTGGCTCCATTGTCATTCAATGGACTACAATAGAACGTAGTAAAAATGGTACAAGAACAGTTCATCATTCGCAAACGTTAACAGCGAGTGTTACTAAGCCGGCACCTGACTATTATTATGATACGCGTTTGATTTATGGCTGTGATGCCGCTCCAAACCTATCATTTGGTCATGAACCAACAAATATTAATGGTATGAATGAACGTCAGCTTGAAAAGTATGTAAAGCGTGAGACTAAAAAGCTTGAGGAGAAGGAAGAAAAAGCTACTAAGAATGGCGAAAACTTTACGGTAATGGCTAACAATGAATTTGATGCATTATTTAATGGTGATGATAGAGATAATGAGGTTGAGTTTAGACTGTTATTTACCCCACTTGCTCAAAAAAATATGCTTGATTTATTAAAAAGTAAGGTACCATACGGTGATGATTTTTATTTTTACAAGCATAAGAAATTAAATTATATTATTTCTAGCCATTCACAAAACTTTGATTATAATCCAGATATGTCTATTTTTCATCACTTTGATGTTGATGAAGCTAAGAAGAATTTCGTTGAATTTAACGATGAATATTATCAAAGCTTATACTTTGATTTAGCACCATTGCTAGCTATACCAAGCTATCAGCAAATTAAAACACAAGAGTATATTTATAATACTCCATACAGAGCTAATATAACAAGCTATGAGCATGAAGCATTAGCCAATCGTTTTGATAAGGATTTGCTTAAACATCCGGAAAGCTCTACAAACTTGATTATAAAGACTAAGTTTGACGCTAAAAACGGAAAGTCAGATCAAGTTACAATTGAAGCACATTCATTTAAAGCTGTAAAACAAACAACTGTTGTATCAAAACTTGGTGGAGATGGAAGAATGCATGCTGTACCTGTAGTTTGGTATGAATATATTCCAATTGTAAAAAACACCTTAATGGAGGCTAAAAATACTAAGCTTAGAAAGAATGAATACTTAAAAGAAAAAAATAATAGTGAATTTTCACAATTTATGTCACAATATAGTAAAAATAATGCTATAATATACGAAAGAGGATTATTCTCTGTCTTACTTGATAAAGAGTTAGATGAGAATTCATCTTTAAAATTTAATTCGCTACTTGCGAGAAAAGGAGAAAAAGAATAATATGGCAAATCAATTAGATGAAATGACTGGCCCTGTTAATGAAGAGGGTAAGGATATTAATGTTATCCAAAAGCAAATTCCTGTTAAGGTAGGCGTTGGCTCAACAATTTTTGAAGTAATTTTATGGTGCTTATGTATTATTCCAGGTGTTGTTTTCTTAATTAAGAAAATTAACGCAGCTAAGTATCTACGTCAGCTTGAACAAAAGATTCAACATAATGCTTCACAAATTGATAATTATCTTGAACAAAGAGTTGTTATTTTACAAAACTGTGCTAAGCTTCTTGATAAAGCAATTGATCTTGATAAAACAACCTTTTCAGAAATTGCAAAATATCGTTCTGGTAATGTTGCTGATGATGCAGCAAGAAATGAACTTTCCGGTGCTCTTGATGGCGTTTCAAGAAAAATTAATATTGCATTCGAAAATTATCCTGATTTAAAGGCTCATCAAGAAATTGCTGATGCAATGCAACAAAACTCATACCTTCAACGTGAAATTACAGCTGCTCGTGAGGTATATAATGATAGTGTATATCAATGGAATAAAGCAATTCAAGAATGGCCAACAAAGATGATTGTAGCAGCAAAGCAAGGTTATACAACAAGAATTCCATTTACTGCATCTAAAGAAATTAAGGATAAAGCAAGAGACGTTTTCTTTTAATTAAAATTAAAGCTTAATTATCTTGTTTCACGGAGGTTTTTATGTATAGATGTCCTTTTTGTCATTCGACAAACATTGAGCAAGAAAGAGACTATAATGAACTAAAAATAGAACTTAAAGAAATAATGAAGGAAAACGAGAAGGATATGCCTCTTGAACTTAAACAAATTCTTAATGAAGCTATTGTTTATGATTTATATAATGATGAACAATATTTGAAAAATCTCGAGCTTCATGGAATGACATTATTTTGCAATGATTGTGGTTATATTTTTAAAGAGTATGATGTAGTTGATGATGCAAATTTTATCCCACCTACAGAAATATCTAAGGAAGAATTCGAACAAGTTATCTTAGATGCTCTTCATAAACAAATAAGAACAATTATAGAACTTGATACGGAAGAAAAAGAAAAAATGTTTTTACAAATAGCTTGTGGCAAAAGAAAAAAATTCTACAAAGAAATGGCTCAAAAGGTTGTAGATGATTTGAGTGAAACCTCAAAGATGCTTGATGAAATTGAATTAGAGGAAGAAGAAAATAATAATTTACCTTCATAAAATTTATAGCATTTTTATGCTATAAACTGCCGTGATAGCACAGTTGGTAGTGCAACGCACTCGTAACGCGTAGGTCGCAGGTTCGAACCCTGTTCCCGGCACCATATAAGAAGTAATGGTTTGATACAGTAATAATTGCTGCTTCAAGCCTTTTTTATATTCAAATTCGTAGTTCGAATTTGATAATAAGTGTAACAACGAGATTTAATTTAAGGTATAAATGCGTGAATGAACAGAAGTAGTTATTTAGCACAATAAACTTTTACTTGCATAAAAATTTTTATTACTATACTCATCTATCAAATAACGTTAATATTTTGGCAAATATACAATAATGAATTAAAAAATAACAACATAGTTTAACGAATTAATAAAAACTGATAGTAATTAAGATATGGGGTAATAGGAATTGATTAGCTCTAGCGAATTCATAAAAGGTTATACAAAAATAATCATATGTGCTTATCTATTTAGACAACGAGATTATTTATATAACATAGCAAAAAATATCAAAAAATGGTGAAGGGTATGTAAAAATAAGTAATTCGTCTGCCCTTATTGCCATAAAAGAAATGGAAAAGGATAGCTTAGTGTCTTATGATATTGAGATATCTATACAAAATCAAGAAAGAAAGTACTATGCGTTAACAGAAAAAGGTAAAAACTTCTATTTATCAAATAGAAATTATTACATAAAAAGTTTACATTTATTACAAATTATGATAGGTGATGACTATGAAAACTGAATATCAAATAATAAAAAAAAGAGTAAGAAATGAGTTAAAAAACAGGAAGATTATAGATAAAAAAATCGTTGAAGAGTTTACTCAAACTTGTTTTGATGATTATAATTTATCATTAGAGAATGGTGAAAGTAAAAATGATGCATTAAAGTCTGTTTTTTCTGCTTTAACAGAAACTTTAGATTCATCTAATTTACTAAATCATAGGTCAAATCCTTATCACTATTCTTTAGTATTAAGTTTAGTCTCTTTTGTGGTTTGTTTCATTATTGCTCTAATTGGTTGGCTATGTGCTGATGTTTTAGATGTTTATGGCGTGATTTATCCACTTTGCCTTTTAGCAATATTAATTGTTTTAGTGTTTACAATTGCAAATTATAAGAAACGAAATAAAGTAGATTTTTTAATAGTTACCTTAATCTTTATAGCAGTCGTTATTATAAATATTGAGTGCTTTATGTTTTTTTATCGTGCTAGAACTGGTAATTTTTATTATTCATTAAACTATAATTTCCCAGGTCTTTTAAAGTTTAATAGACATGTGCTTACTTCCTCAGGGCAATTTAAATATGAAATATCAGAAACTATTTTGCTCTTTGAACCAACATTAATTGTTAGTCTAATTAGTCTAATTAGTTTAATTATTAGCATTATATTTAACATTATTGAAAAGCAAAGAAAAATATGTTAGGTATATTACTGACATTATTTTCTACGGTTTTAGGCATTAATTTGAGGTGAAAATATGGCATCAAGCAAGAAATATTTAAAGTTTATTTTAGGACAGATATCTGAATTAGAAGAAATTACTTATCGAGCTATGATGGGAGAATTTATTATTTATTATCGTGGCAAGATTGTAGGCGGTATCTATGATGATAGATTACTTGTTAAACCAGTAAAATCAGCAATTAGTTATATGCCGACACCTTCGTATGAATTACCCTATGAAGGAGCTAAAGAGATGTTGCTGGTAGATGAAGTTGATAATAAGGAATTTTTGACGAGCTTGTTTTATGCAATGTATAATGAACTGCCAGCTCCAACTCCAAAGTCGAAAAAGAAGAAATAAACAACTTAGAATTTGTGATGAAAGAGAAATGAATTTTAAGAATTTATTACCAGCAAAAAATCGTGATGAGTTACGTTAATGGTTACAGGAAAATTACAATAAAGTAAGCGAATGCTGGGTAGTGGTAAAATGTGGATGTCCAGTGGATAATGGAACATTTTGGTATATAGATGCCGTTGAAGAAGCAATAGGCCTAATGATGACGATGAAAAACTTATTGTTTCTAAAAATGGGAATGATTATTCAGATGATGCAATTAACGCATTGACTGAGTTCCAAGAAAGATTTTTTGATTCAGTAATAATAAAAAAAGAATATCGTTTTACAAGAAATTAATTAAAAATAGTTTGGTGTGAAAATTTTCGGTGCTTATGGTATGCATTGTATCAATTTTTGTAATCAGATCATCATTGTTGTTTTTATGATTTTTTTGGGCCTATTTAACTATATTTTTTTGAAAAATGGCTTAGGTATCAAGTTCTTATGTACTTGTTAGCTTGAGCTATTTTTTGTATTATTTACCTTGAAAATAGCAATAAAGTGGCAATAACAATTTGTTGTTTTCCTAAAAAAACTAAAATGATAACATTTAGGCATGAAAGGTATTAGCAAAAAAGTAAAAGTTAGTTACCTATTATTTCTATAAAGATTAATTTGAAAAATAAAAAAATATGTCGATAAAGCATACAAAAAAATATATAATATAGTTATGATGATATTAGATAAAGCTTTTGCAAGCAAGAAAGGAGTGTCGAGATATTTTATGAATGAATTTAAAATTGTAAAATTTGTAGACAATAGTTTTGAAATTGATGTTAGAGCAGATATTAATAATGAAACGGTTTGGCTTTCTCAAGAAGAAATGGCTTTATTGTTTGATGTTGATCGTACAAGAATTGTTAGACATATTAATAATATTTATAAAGATAAAGAATTAGATGTTGCTTCAACATGTGCGGAAAACGCACAAGTTCAAATTGAGGGAAATAGAAAAGTTAATCGTACCATAAAAATTTATAATCTTGATATGATTATTTCTGTTGGTTATAGAGTAAAATCGCAAAGAGGTATTATTTTTAGAAAATGGGCTAACAAAGTTCTAAAAGAATACTTAATACAAGGTTATTCCATTAATAAAAAAAGAATAGAAGTGCTTAATAAAACAATTGAAGTACAAAATAAGATGCTTGCATCATCATTAAATATTGACCAAGAAGCATTAGTTAATGTTATAGAAAAATATACTAAGGCTTTAGATTTATTAGATGATTATGATCATCAATGTTTAGTTAAACCAAAAGGTAATGAAACATTATATAAATTATCCTACTCTGATTGTAAAATTATTATTGATTCGATGAAGTTTAAAAATATGTCATCTGTATTTGGTGTTGAAAAAGAAAATGGAAAATTAGAAGGAATTCTAGCTGCAATTTATCAAAATATTTTTGGACTAGAAGTTTATCCTTCATTAGAAGAAAAAGCTGCACATTTGCTATATTTTATAGTGAAAGATCATCCATTTATTGATGGTTGTAAAAGAATTGCGGCAACATTATTTTTGGAATTTTTAAATAGAAATCACGCGTTAATTAAAAATGGCAAAATAATAATATCAAATGATACATTAGTTGCAATTACCGTTTTAACTGCTGAATCAAATCCGGAAGAAAAAGAAGTTATAATTAAACTTATAATGAATTTTTTAAGTAAAGAAAATTAAAAAAAGTATTAAGATAAGTAATAATATTTAATTTTTAGGTTGGTATTAAGTACTTAAATATACATGTTATAAAAATTATCTCTTATGAATTTGAATTTATGAAATCTAATCAGATTATTATGCTGAAGAATGCTAGGTATCGATTATTATGTAATTATTTTAATATAGAAGATAAATATAGTAATTAGTTTTTAGTTTTGTTACTATACATCTTTAATACAGTCTATCAGTTAATGCCATCTGATAGATTTTTTGTTTAGTATATGGTAAAATATACACAAGTAAATACATGTACTTCGTAGGTGCTTCCTAAGTATTCGTGGAGCCGAGTTGAGCGTAGTGCCTTGGACTCGTTAAAAGGAAGTGCACATTCGGTCACGGAATCAGTGATTGGTCTAGAGTTCTGATGCCACAAAGAACTCATTTTTTAGTTATATGGAGAATGTTTAGCTATGATGCATTGATTAATAATGTTAAGAGAATATTTAGATGAAATTTTAGATGGTACAAAATTTTATGATGCTCGTGCTTACAATACTAATAAGCGTGGATTAATAGCCTTAGTAGATACAAAGAAATCTGCCATTATTGTTACAGTTGAACTCATAGGAACTAAATATATCACAGCTGAGGAATATTGTAAATGGCATGCAACAGGGAAATGGGCTGGTATGCAATTTCAAGTAGAAGATATGAATGCTACATATTGGGCTTATGGTTTTATTAATCCAAAAAGATTAGCTAAACCTATTAAAATAAAGAAAACTTGTAGAGTATGGACTAGGCTAGATGATTCAATAGAAAAAGAACTATATGTTTTTCTTGCTGAAAATTTTGTTAGGCCATTGTAATTAATTACCAATATTTATATTGGATATTGAATAAATAATTTGTAGAATTTTAAAATTAGATGTTAATTATAAACTAGTAAATATAGTTACAATTTTGGTTAGCATTATCTCAAATACAAAATAAATTTTGTTATTGATTAGGAGAGGTATTAAATATGAATGATTTAATTTCATTGTCACAATTGTTCGATAAAAGAATATATAGAATTCCAGATTATCAAAGGGGATATGCATGGACTAATTCTCAACTTGAAGATTTTTGGGATGATTTAAACAATCTCACAGAAGATAGATATCATTATACTGGCATGCTATCTTTGAAGATTTTAAAAGAAGATATTTATTCTAAATGGAATGACGAGCAATGGATTATAAAAGAAAAAGACTATAGTGCTTTCCACGTTGTTGATGGTCAACAAAGATTAACTACTTTTATAATTTTGGTAAGTTCTATTATTAAATTTGCAGCTAAAAATAATATCGAATATTTAAATGGTGATGATTTAGATGAAATTAAATCAAGATATATTGTTGAATATAAGAAACCTTTTAAAATTAATAAAGCCTTTAAATTTGGCTATGAAGTAGATAACCCTAGTTTTGAATTTCTAAGGTATTATATTTTTGGTGAGGGACAAACTGGCTCATTACAAGAAACTTTTTATACATTAAATTTAGAAAATGCCAAAAAATTCTTTGATGATAATATAGAGTCTTTGTTTAAAGAAAAAGGTCTTGAAGGCTTAGAATCATTATTTAGAAAACTTGTTAATAGATTACAATTTAATATTCACTATATTGAAGATGATTTTGATGTATTCGTTGCTTTTGAAACGATGAATAATCGTGGTAAAAAATTATCTAATCTTGAAATTTTAAAAAATAGATTGATTTATTTAACAACTATTTATCCTGATGAGGTATTACCAAAAGATGCTAAAGAACAAATTAGAAAAGATATAAATGATGCTTGGAAAGAAGTATATTTTGAGCTTGGTAGAAATAAAGATAAACCTCTTAATGATGATGAATATTTAAGAAATCATTGGACATTATTCTTTAAATATTCAAGAAATACAGGTAATGATTATATCGATTTCTTACTTGGTGATTATTTTACTGCGAAAGCTGTATATGGACTACATAAGAAGCCTCATGAAATTCAACTTGATGAAGATATTGATTTTGATGAAGAAGAATTACAAAACTTTGAAATGAATGAAAATGATGGTGTGCTTACTCCTACTGAAATTAAATCATATATTGATAGTTTAAAATCTGTTGCACAGTATTGGTATTATTCATTTAATCCAAATGAATGTAAATTATTTACTGATGAAGAAAAGAAATGGATTTCTAAATTAAATAGGATTGGAATTAACTATTTTAGAACTTTAGTAGTTGCATCATTCTTAAACAAAGAAACTACACCAGAAAAGAGAGTAAAATTATTTAAAATTATTGAAAAATCAATCTTCGTGTATTTCCGTATGGCAAGATGGCAAGCAAGCTATCAATCAACTATTGCATATAATTTTGCCAGAGAATTATATAAAGAAGAAAGAACTATTGATGAAATAATTAAATCATTAGAAGATAAATTTAATAGTGCAAAGGATGAAGCTATTGAGACTTTTAGCACTAAAATTCAAGGTTTATTTAAAAATAGCAATGGATATTATTCTTGGTCAGATTTAAGATATTTCTTATTTGAATATGAAATGTCATTATATGAGAAGACATTTGTTCCTAAATTAACTGATTGGGATAGTTTCACTAAAAGTGAAAAAGATAAAATATCTATTGAGCACATATTTCCACAAACACCAACTAAATATTATTGGCGTAATCAATTTAGAGATTATACAAGTGAAGAGTTTCACTATTTAGCTAACTCTTTAGGCAATTTGTTAGCACTTTCTCAAAGCGTAAATTCTGCTCTTCAAAATGATGAATTTGAAGATAAAAAGAATCCAATTGATAAGAAGAGGCGTGGATATTCTAATGGGTCACATTCTGAAGTTGAAGTGGCTCAATATAAAGATTGGACTCCAGAATGTATTAAAGAAAGAGGCCTTAAATTATTAGAATTCTTAGAAAATAGATGGGATGTTAAATTTGATGAAGAATCAAAATTAAGAGTATTAGGATTAGAATTTATGAAAGAGCCTAGAGAAAAATCTCCTGAATTAGATCCTGATGGTGTTTTGTCAGTTCCAAATTTGGATAATAGTAAGACCCCTTTAAGAGATTTAATTGGTATTAAAATTAAAGATATTCTAGATGAACAAGAAAAATTATCTAAAATTCATATTTTAAAATTTAGTAATAGCTCTTTAAGATTTACTGGTGTAAGTATTAGAAATAAAGTAGGTCAAAAAGGTAATGGTACCTGGGATGGTATTCGAGATTTAGTTGTTTATGAAATAAAAAATACTGTATCTGATGGTGTAAAAATAACGCTATACATTGGTCCATCTGATGATCAGGCCACAAGGCTTAGATGGCATAATTTTGCAAAGAATACTCCACTTTTAGGTGGACGTTATAATGTTATGAAAAAGTCATATGATGCAATGGCTAAGAGTATTATTTTTGCAAATCCTAGAGATACATTTAAAAGTGATGAAGAATATATTTCAACAGTCTTAGAAAACGTTTCTGATTTTTTTGAAAACATATTTAACGATATAGAAGAGTTATTTTTTAATGCTCCAGATGATATAAATGCAACCACGAAAAAATAGAATTGGGGTGACATTTTTGATAAATCAAATTATTAAAGAAATAAATACTTGCTTAAAAAATGGATGGTATATAGCTGCATTAACAACAGCATTAATTTTACCAGATATTTGTGGCAAGGTTGAATATCCTAAGGATAGCCCCACTTCACGTTATAAAAAATGGTATCGAGAATGGATAGGTAAATATGAAAAGTGTCCGGATGATGAAGATAATATGCCTTATCAAACCGCTGATTTGATTCATGACTTGAGAAACTCATTATTACATGAAGGAAATCCTGATGTTAATCTTGATAAGAATGATTTAACATCCTTTAAACTTTTAATAACTGGTAGCTATATGTCAGGAGGCATAGCAACGGTTCACAAAGATGGTGATGGAAAAACTATAGGAAGAGAAATTGAAATAGGAATTGAAAATCTTTGTTTTAGATTATGCAGAACAGCTGAAGTGTATTATAAAGAAAATAAAGAAAAGTTTAAATTTAACTATACAATAGTCAATGGCATTTAATTTTAAATGATTAATACATAATGAAATGATTTTAAAAGGTAACTTTATAATGAGGTGGTTTTGTGCTTGATAAAGCTTTAATTCCATCACCAACCAAAGAGCAGGTATTATATTGGTTGGAAAATTGGGATGAATTAGAAGATTATAGTATTCAAGAAGAAGCAATTGATGAGCTTTTTGCTGGAAGTTATAAAAGTAATAAAGAATTAAAAAATATAATGATCAAATGCAGTATTCTTAATGATTTCTACAGTACTAATATTTTTAAAATTTATCCAGTAGCTTGTAGAATTTTAGAATTAGATATTGATGATAGATTAGCAAGTGGAGATATAACATTGGTTAATGATATTGCAACTGTAACAATTAATGGAAAGAAAAAGTATTTTTATTCATTTGCTTCAAAATATTGCAGTCATCATAATCAAGTGGAATTTCCTATCTATGACTCATATGTTGATATTGTTTTACGATATTTTAGAAAGGCTGATAAATTCTATAATTTTAAAAATGAGGATTTGAAAGATTATTGTAAGTTTAAAAATATTTTATTAAAATTTAGAGAGTATTATGGGTTACAAGAATTTTCGTTAAAAGAATTGGACAAGTATTTGTGGCAATTTGGGAAATTTTACTTTCCTAAGAAATATTAATTAAAGGGGTTGCATTTTGCCTTAAGGGGTTGCAATTGTATTAAAATAGTTAATCATTGCCATTAGAGTTTTTTAATGAGTTATTTTTACTCGTTTAACTATATTTTTTTGAAAAATGGCTTAGGTATCCAACTTTTCTATTGCTAGTTGCTTGAGCTATTTTTGTTTTTTTAACATTTTTACCACTTTTAGCCTTTTTTTAGTATTATTTTACCTTAAAAATGGCAATAAAGTGGCAATGAAAAATCTGTTAAGTTGTAAATGATGTGAGACTAAAAAAGTATAAAAAATAATGTATATGTAATTATTACTCAGGTGAAGTAATAGTGCTAGATTTATATGTTTAACAAGAGTTTTATTATAATGCTTTGTAGATATTAAGGAGGATCGTAATTCTAAGGTTGAAAGCCACTTTAAAGATGATGAAGGAATTTTATTTGAACGCTTTAAATAATCCTTCATTTGATGGTTTAAATCTTTCAGTGAATAGAATGATAACCAGCTATAGAAACGATTTTGATCATTTCTATGGCTACGTTCTACTTTACCGTTATGTCTTGGTGTTCTAGGTCTAATTAGCTTATGTTGAATGCCAAGCTTATTGCAAAGTATATCGAAAATATGAGGACCACTAGAAGCATTTTCCCTATGTTTAGTGAATTCTAAGCCGTTATCTATTTGAATACATTTAGGAATGTAACCGAAATAAATGATGACTTTTAACACAAAGTCACAAGTTGAATGTGATGAATGTTCAGAATATGCATATATGAAACGTTCACGTGTAGCTTCATCAATAATAGTATATTGGTAGAATTTAGCACCATCAGAGCCCTTATAGCAGCCCTTAGGGACATATTTGACATCTAACTGTAGTTTTTCGCCTGGAGTCTTTGGAGTGTCATATGGCTTAGGCTCATATTTAGGTTTAGTAGCTTCATGGGTTACATAGATTCCTTTCTTTCTAAGAAAACGAAATAATGAAGCAGGATGTCTAGTATATGAATAATTTCGTTTAAGCTTACCATAGAGCTCAGAAAGGCCAATATAAGGATTCCTTCAAAGCAAGTCCTCTATATGTTTTATTTCATCAGAAGTATGTGCATTAGGATGAGGTGTATGAGGTCGTTTAGATAAATCTTTAAGAGAATCTTTATTTCCGTCAAAACGTTTCATCCAACGCATTAAAGAAGCTTTAGAGCAGTGATAAAGTCTGCAAATATCTTTAACAGAGAATGTTTTATTAAAATATGTTTTACAAGCATGGAAGCGAGTATTTAAATCGTGATAGACATATCGAATATTTTTTGATATAATAGTCATGTATTTTAAATCCTTCTTTTGTTTATTTCTTCAATTACATTATACTGGATTTAAAACACTTTTTGTTTTTTAACTCAAAATATGGTTAATGGTCTCATATGTATTGTACACTAACAGATGATAGAGGCGATATTTTAAGATCAGAATATGTGTTAGGTTATTATGAATTGTTTGATGAATGTGGAAAAATAATTGATTATTTCATTAATTACAAAGGCACACTTGTAACCGGAAAATGAAAATATGTAAACAATGAGTATGATGTTTTTAAAAGTTTTATTACAAAATTAGAACTCGATAGAATAGAAGGCATTTCTTATGGCGCAATTAAAACTGGACATCATTCTTCAACAAGTATTATAAAATTTGATACAAAAATCAGTTTTAAAAATCGCTGATAAATTGTTCTATCACTTCAATAAAGATGGAAACTTTAAAAAATTGATTATTCTAGTGTTTCTGATGAAGATTAAAAGCTGGTAAAAAATGGTAGAATTATAATATCTAAATGACCCGGGCTATTTAATTGCTAAAACGGAGGAATAACATGAAATTTAAAGAATTTATTGAAAAACTTAATAGTGACGATAAAAGCACATTCGAAAAGTATTCTAAAATTCGAGGTGTTCAGCAATATAAGATTATATTTGAAGCATTGAATAAAGTTGATTCTAATGTTAAATTTGCTGATGTCAATTCATTTGTTATCCTCGATAAGGCTATAAAAGATGTCTTATTTAAATATTTAGGTACATTAGAAGAATTCATTAGAAATGATATTTTGTTGAGGTTTGATTTTGATTCAGAAGCTGTAATAAAGAAACCAGAATATCATTATTTTAAAGGACTTCCAAAATGTATTAGAAAGAGTAATCCAGCGGATGAAATAACAGACTTTTATAAAAGGTTTTCTTTAAACTTTGGAGATTTAGTTTTTTTTATAAAAGATTATGATTCACAAACTTATGATACTAGCAAATTAGATATGATAATAAATCTAAGAAATAGTGTAATGCATCACTCACCTTTATTATTTGATTGTAATTTTGAATCAACAGTTGATGAAACACTAAAAGGAATAAATGCATTAGTTGAAATGCTACCATCAGATTATAAAGATGGATGCATCAAAAATCTTAAAGTGCCTAATAAAAAGACACAAGATAATATAGCAAGTGCTTATTATGAGTTCTTACTATATAAGGAGGATTGATTTTTATGTGTGATTATGTAAAGTCAAAGAAACTAGAGGTTCCAAGAGATACATTTAATAATTGGATTAATAGTGTTCAAAAATATATAAAAAAGAATTATAAAATTACTTTTTCACACACTCCAATTGGTAGTGGTAGTAGAAATATGGTAATTAGAAAATGCAATGAGGATTTCTTTGATTTAGATTTCCAAATTGTTATGCAATCAATACCAAATAATTATAATTGGAATAGAGACTGTAAAGAATTTAAAGACATATTTAGAACTACATTTGATAAATTTAAACCCAAAGGATTCAGTTTCTGTGAGGATAGCACTCAAGCTTTAACTACAAAAAATATTAACAAAGGATATGGCTTTGACATCATTATTACAACATATGATGAAGATGGCAATTTCTATATCCTGTACAATAAAAAAAATACTAATAATGCTAATAACGAAGATTATGAATGGGTTAAAAGAAAAGATATGAATAAATATCGTGAAAGATTAAGTCTTGTTGAGGGCCCTGAAATGTGGGAGTATCTTCGAAAAGTATATAAAAAGAAACGTCATGATCATAAAGATGATGTTGAATCAAATAAGAAGAAATCCTATCAATTGTTAAATGAATCAGTCGTTGATACATTAAAACACTTCGGTATAAGATTTCAATGATTTAAAAAAGATGATATAATATGAATGTAACAATTTTCTGATTGTTGACCATCCTGGTTTGACCAAAGGAGGTTGTTACAATGTTTGATTTAATATCAAAGGAAGAAATTCGTAAAATTGTAATCGGATTAATAGGAGATTTAACAGTTAAGTATTCTTATTATGAAATGTCAATTATTCTAGATGTTAATGAAAAAACAATCTACAAATGGCGTTCACGATATATAACCAAAAGCTGATAATTTCCTTAATTTACAAATTTTACATAATACTCTAGCAAAGTAGAACAATTGAAGCATCAGTTATTAATTTAGCTGATGTTTTTATTTTCTCCTGAAGGCCCGATATTAATTTAGCTATTGATATATAATGAAGTCCTAAGTATAAAAAAATGTTTACGAACCAAAAATAATATTATTGACGAGAAACCCACTGATATGAGGAGAAAAAGTTCATTTATTCTCTCATTTGGTATTCATTTTTACGAGAAAGATTGTTAAAACGAGAGAATCTATATAATAAACTATAAGTAAACAGGCGCAAATAATTGATTTTTCTCACCAAAAGTAATATAATTGGTGCGTAAACAATAAGGATGGTGAGGAAAATGAAGAAATTTAACTATTCAAACTTAAAAAATAAAACTTGGGATATCAAGATAATTAATTATTTGACTCAAATTCATGAAGAAAAAGGTAAACAACAATTGTTTTTAAAACAAAAGCCTGAAGAATTAGAAAAATTAGTTATTATTGCAAAAATACAAAGTACTGAATCATCTAATGAAATTGAGGGTATTAGGACGACTAATACTAGACTAAAACAATTAGTGAATAAAAAAACAGCTCCTAAAAATAGAGCTGAAGAAGAAATCGCAGGATATAGAGATGCACTAAACATTGTACATGAAAATTTTGATTCAATACCGATAACTCCTACCTTTATTCTTCAATTACATAAAGTACTATTGTCTCATACATCAACTTCTTATGGTGGAAAATATAAAAATGTTCAAAATTATATTAGTGCAATTAATGAAAATGGAAACTCTTATACTTTATTTACTCCATTATCACCATTTGAGACACCAATCGCAATGCAAGAATTATGTGATGAATATAATAGAACTCTTGGTGAAGGCATAGTAGATCCGCTTATTTTAATTCCATTATTTATCCATGACTTTTTATGTATCCATCCTTTTATTGATGGAAATGGAAGAATGTCTAGATTGTTAACGACACTGCTTCTGTATCGCTCTGGTTATTATGTAGGAAAGTATATATCACTTGAAGCTAAGATAGCAAAAAATAAAGATTTATATTATGATGCATTATATGATTCTCAAATTGGATGGCATGAAAATGAAGATGACGCTACTCCATTTATTAAATATTTGTTAAGTACAATTGTTAGTGCATATAATGATTTTGAAGAAAGAGTAGAATTAGTGTCAGATAAAAAAGCTAGTATTGAAGTGGTAAGAATGGCAGTCAATTCAAAACTAGGAAAATTTACAAAGAGAGATATACTAGAACTTGTGCCTTCATTATCATCAACTAGTATTGAAAGAAGTTTAAAAGAATTATGTGAGTTAGGCGAAATTAGAAAAGAAGGCATTGGTAAGTCAACATATTATATTAGATTAAAATAACATTCTTAACTTGGCCTTGTATCAAACCTGTTTTTAAAAACTTTTATTGTATAAAATATGCATATCATAGCTAAGTGTCACGTTTGTCACGCCAGTCACGTGTCACTCGCGTATATATCTAGAAATATTTTTTGAGGTGCACCTTCATCTATAAAAGGTGCATTGTATTAACATTGCTTACATTATACATATAAGAAGCAACTGTGCTAACACGAGATTTTATGCTCAAATTAGCACTTTTTTGTTATTTTAGGGCATTTTTACTAGGGCTCAAGTCCCGTTATTAGTAAAATTACCTAGTTTTTTATTGCATTTTATTGGATTGATTCAACTTCATAAAAAAGCTTTAGTGTATTTTCACACGATAGGTACACGATTGCTCACCTTTCGTATATATCTTTTCTCATTATTTTTACATCCATAATCAGTTATGATGGTATTATAACAAAAAAAGAAAAAGTGTAAGCAAATAACCTACATTTTTGAAGGCCATTTTCCTACACTTTAATTTACCATATACATCTACAGCTAAAACTATTTATAATAGATTTAAGAATAGCCATCCTGAAGCATTTGTTCAAAGTTTTTAATTCAAACTAAGGACATCGCCAGAAAAGATTTTGTTCTAGTAAATGTAAAGACCGTTATTGGAACTTAATGAAAAACCAAAAGAATAAGTAAAGAAACTTATGAGAGACTAGCCAATATTTAAACTGACTAGTTTTTCATTTTTTATGTTCTCTAACCAATCTAAAGAACGTACCTCTAGATACTCCTATAAGTGATGCTGCTTCAGTATTTGTTATTTCATGACTTATATATCTATCTAATATATCATTGGTGTTAGGTGGCGTGATTACTTTTGGCCTACCAAACTTAACACCTTTTTCTTTTGCGATTTTGATTCCTTCCATTTGTCTTTGCTTAATATTTGCTCTTTCGTTTTCTGCAACAAATGATAATACTTGAAGAACAATATCACTTATAAATTTTCCAACTAGATTTTTACCTTCAATCCTAGTATCAAGTAGTGGCATATCAAGTACCTTTATATCAGCACCTATGGTTTTTGTAATATGAGCCCATTCCTCAAGTATCATATGATAATTTCTACCTAGACGATCTATTGATTTAACAATTAGTAGGTCGTCCTTTTTTAATTTCATAATTAATTTCTTGTAATTAGTCCTATCAAAATTTTTACCTGATTCTTTATCTACATAGATAAATTTGTCTTCTACTCCAAATTCTTTTATTTCTACATACTGTCTATCGATATTCTGCTGTTTTGTTGAAACTCTAATATAAGCATAAATCAACTTAATCACCTCCGTATTATATACATCTATAAAACGGAAAATTTATCAAGTGATAAGTAATAAAAAAAAGAGGTATCAAAAGCAATATAAAAATGTATACCTTTTGATACCTCAGATTATTTCACTAATTTAACAAAATTATATCACATATTTTCTAAAAAATCTCTATTTTAAGTAAATAAAACCTACTTTTTTCTATACTTTGATAAATTCCAATAATTTATACAATTTGATACTTTAAGACCTCACTAATGAAAAATGGAGGTCTCATATGATTGATTATCAAAAAGCAGTAAAAGACTTAAGAGATAAGTTAATTATGACTCAAGCAGAATTTGCAAAGATGCTTGGTGTTTCTTTTACCTCGATTAATAGATGGGAAAACGGTCAAAATAGGCCAACTACAACAGTTCGAAAGCAAATAGTCGAGCTATGTAAAGAAAAAAATATCGAATTGAAAGAGGTTAAAGAGTAATGAAACCATTTATGAAATATCCTGGTGGAAAGACAAAGGAAGTCCCTCTTGTTAGAACATATATGCCACTTAATATGGAACGTTATTTTGAGCCGTTTGTTGGTGGCGGCTCAGTATATTTTGATTTAAATATTCACCCATCTTTCATAAATGATTTTTCTTTTGATTTAATCAATTTATACACATTAGTTCAACAACAGGATGAAGCCTTACATAATTTATTGATTATCTTTGATAACATATGGCATTTGCTTGATGAAAGAGAAATTAATCAAAACGATTTAATTGGATTAGAGAATTTTTTGGCTGATGATTATTTAAAAAATTGCCATCAAGCAAATGCTCGTAAGCAAAGAACCATAAGAAAATTGATAAATGAGGGGCATGAGTTAGATAACAACAATATTAATAATATAAGAATTACTGCTAGAAAAACTGCATTTTATATGATGGTAAGAAAACAATATAATTTGCAACCCAACAATAACGCTATGCGTGCAGCCACATATTTTTTCTTAAGAGAATATTGTTACTCATCAATGTTTAGATTTTCAAATAATGGTGAATTTAATGTTCCTTATGGTGGGATGTCTTACAATAACAAATTTCTAATAAATAAAATAGACGAAATGTTTAGTGTAGAAATGCATAATTATATGGCAGATACTACCATTCAACAAAATGATTTTGAAGATTTTTTAAATCAATATGAATTTAATGATAGGGATTTTATTTTTTTAGACCCACCATATGATTCTGATTTTTCAACATACGATCAAAATCCATTCGATAGAAACGAGCAAATAAGATTAAGAGATTTTTTGACTCATACAAATGCTAAATGGATGTTGATTATAAAAAAGACCGATTTCATTAATGAATTATATCGTGATTTTCATGTATATGAATATGGGAAAAATTATATGGTTTCATTTAAAAATAGAAACGATAAAAATGTTTCACATTTGTTAATTACAAATTATCAATTACAGGAGGTTCAATAATGAGCTGGTGGTGGAGAACAAAACCTAGAAGTATTATTAGAACTGTACAATGGTTTAATTATTTTGGGAAATTAGAAGGTAAAAACTGGAACCTTGAGGATAGAAATCAAGTGAGTTCCTTTGACTTAAGCAAAATACATCCTATAAGAAGGGAATATATTTTTTCAGCCCATTCTGAAGAAGATTCAAATATTGGGCGCCTAACATTAAATAAATATTTATCTGGAAAATATGATACAAGGGAAACAGAGAGTAATGGTAGAAATGATAAGATAACTTATGAGTTTTTTGGTTTTGGATATGTTGATAGCAAAGGTTTAATTAAAGTCACTGATGTGGGAAATAAAATTATAAATGGTAATTTTGACGGCGAAGATTATCTAAAGCAATTGTTAAAATTACAATTTCCAAATCCAATTTCAAGAGGTAACAATTTTGAAAATGATGAATTTATATATCCAATGCAACTAATATTAAAAGCATTTGAAAGATTTGAGTCGTTGAACAGAAGTGAATTGGTCTTGTTATTTGGTTGTAATTCAATTAAAAAAACTAATAATGTGTTGGAAGGAATTGCAAGATTTAAAAAGGAATATGAGTTATTAAATAATAAAAATGATACTTCTAAAGTGAAAAAATTATGTGAAAAGATTTTTTTTGAAACATATGGTTGTTTGGATAATAAAATAGGTTCTTACTATGATTATGCTGAAGCATTATGTAGATGTTTAAATTATACTGGACTTTTTAAAACAAGTGGAAGAAGTATTGCGACCAAATTAAGAGTAGCAGAATATTCTAAAATTAAATTTGATTTGCTCTTACATAAATATGATTTTAAAAAGCAAGTTTTTAGTAATGTAGAAGAATACATGGATTGGTTTGGCAAAACTTCCTCTACAAACTTGCCTTGGAACAATATTGAAGCTAGAAGAGATATTGTAAAAGAAAAAATCGAATTTATTAAGAATTATGAAAATGACAAAGCATTTATTACAAAATTTGGAAACGAGTCATTAAAAGTTGTAAAAGAAAAAGTAGAATATGCTAGTAATGTTATTAACTCAAATTCAACATATGATGAATTGAAAACTGTTGAAAACAATCTTGTTGATTTCATCACTTCCATTAAAGAAAAGCAGTTTATTGAAGTGTATTCAAAAACATCAGAAGCAAAACAAGAGATTCTTGATATGTATGATCAAATTCTTGAAAAAATAGATATGGGTGCATTATGGCTAGAAGTTAATACTTGGAAATCTTTAATTGCTGTAGGTGGCAATAAAATTGTTAAAAGAAATTTTAATGTTGAGGAAGATTTGACACCTAAAAGTTTTGCTCCAGGAATCGGTAATACGCCAGATATGGAATTATATACTGATGAATATATTATCATACCTGAAGTTAGCTTGATGACAGGTACACAGCAATGGGAACACGAAGCTTCTAGTGTTATAGATCATGTTCTTTCTTTCATAAAAGATAATAATGATAAGACAGTTAGAGGTTTATTTATATCTTCATCATTAAATATAAGAACAAAATGGCAATTTTTCATACTTAATAAAGAAAGTTGGGTCGAAAAACCAGTTCCTGTAATTCCGTTAACAATCGGACAGTACAAATTTATAATTGAAACTATTTATAATCAAAATTTAGAAATTATGGAATTAATTAAAGTTCTTGAAGAAATACATGAAATTGCAAAAAAATCGCAAAACTATACAGAATGGTTTGATAAGACAAGTATATATGTACAAAATTGGAAAAGCGCTGTAACTCTAAGAGTTTAAAATAGATAAGCACTTACTTCACACGAGGTGGGTGCTTTTTTCATATCATCATTATCTAGCCTCTTCATTTGAAACCGCTTGAGCACAAAATGAAACTACCAATCAAAAAGTGAAACCGTATTACCATTCTTGTCATTATACATATAGGAAGTAATGGTTTGATACAGTAGAAAATGCTGTTTCAAACTTTTTTGTGCTTAAATCCGTAGTTCTAATCCGTACATAAGTATATTGAGACTTAATTTAAGGTCTAAATTTGTGAATAGGCAAATAAAGTTATTTAGCACAATACACTTTTATATTAGTATTTACATATAATTTGGTAAATATAAGAATGTTTGAATTGTTATAATTGAAAAGTAAGTGTCCAATATACTACGGATTTAATGTAAGTAAACTTTATTTTATAATTTAAGTGTATGGAGGTTTTAATAATGAAATATACACTTAAAGATAAAAAAGCTCACGTTGATAATGCTACTACTTTTAAAGGAACTACACTTGAATACTGTAGGCTTAACAATCTATCACCAGCTACGTTTTATAAATGGAAAAAAGAATTCTCTAATGATACTTTTATTGATATTACGGATGAAATTAAAACTAATAATTCAACTTGCAATTTAACATTAAATATTAAAGATATTTTAATAACAGTTGCTGACAATTATTATGAAGAATTACTTTTAAAAGTTTTAACATCAATAGGTAAGATATGATTGATTTATGTAATATAAATAAAATATATTTAGTCCCCCAGATCTACTGATTTAAGACTTGGAATTGATGGCTATTCTATGATTATTCAAGGAGCTTTTCATAAAAATCCATTTGATAAATCACTTTATATTTTTTGTAATAAAGCACATAATAAATTAAAAATATTACATTTTGAAGATACTGGCTTTTGGCTATATTATAAAAGAATTGAAACTGGAACAGTTAAGTGGCCTAAAGATATAAATGATTTAAAAGAAATTAATTTTAAGCAATTTAATTGGTTACTTGATGGTTTAAAAATAGATCAAAAAGCTTTGAAAAAATGTAATGCTTCAAAAGCTTATTAATATTAAAAACAGGAAATGTTATCTTAATGAAAGCACCTTGATTTTATGGTAAAATAGTATTGTATTTAAAAGAAATTTTATCAAATTGGAGGTGCTTTTTTTATGGACAAAAATGATATAATTAAACAACAGGCTGCCATAATTGAAGCACTTCAAAAAGAGATTAATGAATTAAATAAAACATTCAAAGATACTGATACAAAATTAAAGGAAACTCAAGCTTTTGTTGAAAATCAAAAATTTGAAATTGAATACTTAAAAGCTGAAGTTGCTTTGCTTCAAAATAAAAAATATGGTAAGAGCTCAGATAAGATAACTAAAGATAATTATAATTTATTTAATATGGATGTAATTAACTAGGTTGAGATTAATCAAGAAACACCAGAGGAAGAGCCAACCGAAATTGAAGTAAAATTCAAAGCGAAAAAAGGTAAAAGCTCAATTAATAAAGCTCAAAATATTGAAGTTGTAGAAATTTTACATGATCTTCCTGAAAATGAGAAAACTTGTTCTAAATGTGGAAACAAATTAGTAAAAATAGGAGAAAATATAACTAAAAAATTTAAATATATACCAAGTAAGCTTGTAATTGAAAAACATATCTATCCTACATACAAATGTAAAGAGTGTAGTAAACAAGGTGAAAAAGCTTTAATCTTTAATGCTAGAAATGTTTTGTCATTTCCTAAATGTATGGCTGATTCTTCTTTAGTGGCTCATGTTATTACCGAAAAATTTATGAAATATGTTCCTTTATATCGTCAAGAAAAATTATTTTCAATTAAAGGGTTAGATATAAGTAGAAAAAATATGTCAAATTGGTTAATGATGGCTACAAATTATTTAAGACCACTATTTGAATTAATGCATAAAGATATTCTAAATAATGATATTGTTTTAATGGATGAAACGACTATTAATGTAATAACTAATAATCGTAGCCAATACTATATTTGGATGATTAATTCATCAAAATATGATATTCCTATTCTTCTTTATTTCTTTAAATAATCAAGAGAATATAAGAATGCTTTAGAAATTTTAGATGGATTTAAAGGACATTATGTTCAAAGTGATTGTTACCAAGCTTATAATGATATTCCTAATGTTATTGATTGTTGCTGCTTAGCTCATGCTAGACGTAAATTTACTGATATTCTTAAAATAACTAAAAATGATGATAGATTTAAATTCACTATATCAGTTGTTGATACTGCTGTTAAATATATTAATCAACTTTACAAGATTGAAAACGAGTTAACAAAATCTAAAGCTACTATCGAGCAAATTTACAAAACACATCAAGAAAAATCAATTCCTATTTTAGCTGAATATAAAGAATGGTTAGAAAAACAATGTGAAATTTTTCCACCAAAAAGTAAGATAGCAGAAGCTTTAAATTATAGTTTATATAATTTTGAGAATTTATCTAATTATTGCTTAGATGGAAGGCTTGATATAGACAATAATAGAAGCGAACGTCAGGCAAAAAGCTACGTTATGATGAGGAAAAATTCATTATTTTGCTTTAGTGATGTCGGAGCTGATGCATCTGCTATATTATTAAGCTTTGTAGAAACTGCTAAGTTTAACAATCTCAATGTGGAAAAGTATTTAGAATACGTTTTTAACGAATTAGCATTATTAAATAATCTGGTGAGGATGAATTAAGAAATTTATTACCATATTCTAGTACTTTACCTAATAATTTAAAAATTCAAAAATAAAAATTAAAATCCTGATTAAATCAGGGCTTTAGTGTTGCCATAAGTTTTTTAGATACTTATGGCTTTATTTTTTACCGTAATATATTACACGCTTACCAATGAAAAAAGAATAAATGTAAAAAGAAAAGGATTGAGTCCAATTCAATATAGACAACAATCCTTATCACAATTACAATATTAAATTATCTAATCCAAATTATTGGGTACCCAACACAAATAATTACGATTTTTTTATAAGTGTCATTGCATATTAAAGAGACATCTTAAAATCATCGCCTAAAACATAATGATAATCCATATATTTTTCGATGATATCCCTATCCTCATCCCTCAATATCCTAGCTACAGTGTTTCGATGTGTGACATCAATCTCATTCCCATGAATATCCTTGCTACCATATTCCCATAATCTTGCCTTTTTAGAGTCACCCTCAATAGGCCCATATCCGATATCTGGAACATGGTTCAGAGTGCAGTTGATCAATACGCATTCGCTGTCCGGATAACTGATTCCTTTATTGTCGGGAAGTCTTACGATCGTAGCATCATCATCCAATCCGTTGAACATGCAGTTGACGAAGACATTACCGTGGTTTTTTTTGCCGTTTCTGATCCACATGAAAGCACCCTTGCTATTCAGTGTCGTATTCTCAAAGAAAGCTGGTCCTCTACCTAGAATCGTATCCCCCTCTCCATCGATGATGCAGTTTCTGTAATAGGCGGGACCGTTGGTCTGAAGCGCATCCCCGCTACCTATGATATGGATATTCTCAAAACAGTTATCGTATCCGTTGACAAGAAGACCCTCAGCCTGACCATGCAGATCCGTCTTTACGGTTAGATCTCTCATCACGATACCATGACAATTGTCCATAAAAAACGCAGCTCTTCTTGACGGGAAGGTTCCTACCTTTTCATTCGTCTTCACATATTCTGGATGGGGATTGAATACCTCATTGTTGGCATAATGGATCAAGACACCGTCCTTACTTTCTCCGGTGATGACGATATTGCTTTTGTTCCTGAAATAGACCAATTCCTCATATTCACCGTTTTTGATATCGACGATGTATTTCACATCTGAAAAATCGGGAATATTGTCGATTGCTCCCTGAACCGTATAGAAATCACCATGATTCTTATCGACGACGAACCTGTTTCCGATAGGTCTTTCTTTCTTCGTGGAGAAGCAGAACCCGTCTTTATGATCGATTCCATCAAAACCATCGAATACCTCTTTATCGATCAAGACATAATATTTATGCCTGTATTCTAAAAGATTATGGTGAAGCTGGATCATCGCTCTATCATCTTTGATGATGACAGGATAGAAATGGAACCCTTCCTTAAACCCACCGATGATCGTCAGCTGATAAGGATCCGGAGAACTCCTGTATTCCATGGATAGACTCCCGGCCTTCGTATTCTTATTCGTGATGTTTTCACTCTTATATCGGTAGCCTGTAGTATATCTAGCCTCCGGATTTTTTCTCGGAGCTGTAGGCCCAGAAGGAATACTCAGATCCAATTCATCCACAAGCTCATCGGTATCATAATCATAGATTCTGATGAAACCCTTTTGATTTAGAACAGGCTTTGTATCGAACTCAATCATCAGAGTGACATCGATACAAATGTCACTCTGATGATTCATAGGATAAGTACTTATTGTTTTCATATAAATTTCCTTTCTAACAGATTTATTTCTTCAATGAAGACTGATAAAGATCTTATTCATTTTCGTTCCACCATAAAATAAAGTATAGAAAACTATAGAATTCATATACTTCAGCC
>UMGW01070825.1_pt1 | contig 26319 bp, 21 predicted proteins | sample 1965371 | NCBI WGS metagenome assembly UMGW01 (sample SAMEA4836082, study PRJEB28245) | human gut metagenome | biome: gut microbiome; material: fecal sample | place: Denmark | collected 2008
TGCTGGCACTGCCTTCGAAGGTTCGAATCCTTCTCCGCCCATTTGATGAATAATCTTCATCATATATGAATACAATAGTTATAGATGACGCGGGGTAGAGCAGCTCGGAAGCTCGTCGGGCTCATAACCCGAAGGTCACAGGTTCAAATCCTGTCCCCGCTACTTTGCCTAGATAGCTCAGTCGGTAGAGCAGAGGACTGAAAATCCTCGTGTCACTGGTTCGATTCCGGTTCTAGGCACTTATTTATACCATAGGTATTACGTTATGTAGTATCTATGGTTTTTTTGTATCCCAATAATAAATAACAGTAAATAAAAGATGAGAGTGTAACAATGAATTGGAATGAAGATAAGAGTATAAAGATGAATTTAGATAAAACGGGAAAATCGGATAAAACAGGAACTACAAATAAGGATATTAAATATGATGATATATTATTGAATGGCAATGCAGGAACTACAAATAAAAATTCAGGCATTAAACCGAATGTTAAATATAATGATATATTGTCTAAGTTAGATAAATATAAAGATGAAAATATAGTACCTATGCATATGCCGGGGGCTAAGAGAAATAAAGAATTAATTGAGTTATATATGGGTGATATGGGAAATCCATATGAGAAAGATATAACGGAGATTAATGGTTTTGATAATATGCACAATGCCGAAACTATTATTAAAGATGCGTTTGATGAGGCGGCGGAGCTTTATGGAGCTGATGAGAGCTGGTATCTGGTAAATGGAAGCACTGCAGGTAATATGTCGGCAATATGCGGAGTTACCCATAAAAATGATGTTGTTATAATGGCAAGAAACTGTCATATATCAGTTTATAATGCAGTTATCCTCAATGAACTGAATCCTGTGTATATTTATCCAGAATATGATGAGGAATATGGGTATTATAAGGGGATAACATTAAAAGAAATTAAGGACATTGTGGATAAATACAGCTCAGACCATGACAGAAATGATATTAAAGCCGTGATACTTACATCACCAACTTATGAGGGAAATGTATCTGATATTAAATCAATAGCAGAGTATCTTCATCAATATAATATTCCATTGATTGTTGATGAGGCTCATGGTGCACATTTTAATTTCTCGGAAAGCTTTCCACAGTCAGCAGTTAAGTGTGGAGCTGATATAGTAATTAACAGTGTGCATAAGACACTTCCATCGCTTACACAGACAGCGATTATGCATATTAATTATGGAATAGTTGATGTAGAACGCATAAGAAGGTATTGGAATATATACCAGTCGACAAGCCCATCGTATATATTAATGTCTTCCATAGCAAGAAGCTTAAGCATTGTTAAGAATGACGGTGATAAATTATTTGCTGAATATGTTGATAAGCTCACTATTTTAAGAAATGGATTGTCAGAATTAAAGCACATCAGGTTAATAAATACAGACGACATATCAAAGCTTGTATTAGGATATAAAGATGCAAAATGGTTATATGACACTTTATTTTATAAATATAAAATCCAGCTTGAAATGTCATCTATAAAGTATGTGATAGCGATGACATCAATATTTGACTCGCAGGAGTATTATGATAGATTTCTTGCGGCATTAAAAGAGATAGACGAAGAATTAGATAATAGAGTTCTTGCGGCATTAAAGGAGATAGACGAAGAAATAGATGAGAGTAGGAGTAAATATAATAATAGAAGTAAAGATGAGATTTTAATTAATGATGAGGATAATGGTAATAAGATAAATGTTGCTGATTTCATGGATGAGCAGGCGTTGACAATTGCACAAGCATTTAACAGGCGTGATTTATCAGGTTGTGATGAAATTCAGATGAATAATGAGAAGATATATGGTAAGATAAGTGGAGAGTCAGTGTATGTATATCCACCGGGAATACCGATATTATGTCCGGGAGAGGTTATTACACGAAAGATTATTGCAATACTTCAGGCGGCCGGTGAGGCAGGTCTGGAGGTTGTAGGTGTAAAAGAAGGAGCTTTGTTATGCCTGAGATAGCATTTTTAATGGGAAAAAGTTCAAGTGGTAAAGATAATATATTTAAGGCTTTAGTTGGTGATAAGGAGCTAAATCTTAAGACTGTTATTATGTATACAACAAGACCTATGAGAGCTGGAGAAAAAGAAGGTGTAGAGTATTATTATGTAGATAATGAGAAGGCATTGGAGCTTGAAGCGGCGGATAAAGTAATAGAGATGCGGATATATAACACAGTGTATGGAGAGTGGAAGTATTTTACAGTTGATGATGGGCAGATCAGGCTTGGAAGCGGTGACAAGTACATTGTTATAGGTACTATTGAGGCTTACAATAAATTTTGTGCATACTTTGGAAAAGATGCAATATTACCGATATATATAGAAGTCGATGATGGAATAAGGCTTATGAGAGCTATCAACAGGGAACAGAAGCAGGAAGTACCACAGTATGAGGAAATGTGCAGGCGTTTTCTTGCAGACAGTAAAGATTTCTCGGAGGAAAAGATTAAGGAAGCCGGAATTAATCAGAGATTTAGCAACGATGGAACAATAGAGGATTGTATCAGGGACATCAAAGAGGCAATTAAACAGCAGCTTTTATAAATGCAGTAAGAGTGAGTTGGCTTGAATTGTATTAATGATATTTATATGATACAATTATATGATGGTGGACACGAAAGAGAGTAAAGTTATGGATATAAAGATTAATGATATACAGACATCATCTTCAGTTCAGCAGGTGAAGAATACAGAGAGTACGGACAGTAGTTTTAAGTTTACTCTTATTAGTAATATAGAAGAAAAGGATCTTCAGGAAAAGCTTGGCAGTATGATGGAACAGATTACTGAGCAGGGTGAGAAGATTGCAAAGCATATGGATATTAAGGATATGCGAAAGTACAGGGAGCTTGTTAAGGGGTTTCTTAATGAGGTTGTTAACCGTTCCCATAAGTTCTCAAGAGAGAACTTTCTTGATAGACGAGGCAGACACAGAGTATATGGTATTGTTAAACTTGTGGATAAGAATCTTGATGAGCTGGCAGGAGAACTTGTTAAAGAAGAGAAAAATCATCTTGAGATTGTAGGAAGAATTGATGATATCAGGGGTTTATTGCTTGATATATCAGCATAAGATTGGAGTATATAATGAGCACATTTTCAGATATTTATGGATACGATACAATTAAAGAGCATTTACAGAACGCAATTAAATTAGATAAGGTATCACACGCTTACATTATCAATGGAGGGCTTGGTGCTGGAAAGAAGATGATTGCCAAGATATTTGCAAAAGCATTACAGTGTGAGGCAGAAGGCGATAATAAGCCTTGTAATAAATGTCATTCCTGTATACAGACAGAGTCAGGCAATCAGCCTGATATAATATGGGTACGACACGAGAAGCCTGCAAGTATAGGTGTAGATGATGTAAGAGATCAGATAATATCAGATATGCTTATTAAACCATACTCAAGCCGTTATAAGATATACATTATAGATGAGGCTGAGAAGCTTACAGTGCAGGCACAGAATGCACTTCTTAAGACTATAGAAGAGCCACCAGCGTATGGTATTGTTATATTTCTTACGACTAACGCAGACATTTTCTTACAGACTATTATATCAAGATGTGTGCTTCTTGATTTAAAGCCATTAAAGGAAAGCGTAGTTATGGATTATCTTAAGGATAACTATGACGTGTCAGAATATGAACGTAAGTTTGCGGCTGATTTTGCACAGGGTAAGATTGGACGTGCTAAGACTATTATAGAAAGTACGGAATTCGCACATTTAAAGAATGATGTTATGCACGTTATCAAGAATGTGAAGGATATGACGGCGGCAGACATAATGGCAGTTGTTAAAGATGTGACTAATTACAAGCTTACAATAGACGATTATCTTGATCTTATGGCTATGTGGTTCAGGGACGTGCTTATGTTTAAGAGTACCAATGATACGAATTATCTAATATTTAGTGATGAGATTTCGCTTATCAAATCGCAGGCTGAGGTTATGTCATACGAAGGAATTCAGGATATACTTAATTCTATAGATAAAGTAAAGGTAAGACTTAAGGCCAATGTTAATTTTGACTTATGCATAGAACTTCTTATTATGGCTATGAAAGAGGATATGTAGGCAGTTAGTGAATAATTGGCTGATGTTAGGAATTAATATTTGGCAGGATTGGAGATTAAAAATAGATGACTAAAGTTGTTGGTGTTAGATTCAGGCAGGTGGGCAAAATATATTTCTTTGCACCGGGACAGTATAATGTTGAGGTTGGTCAGCACGTTATTGTTGAAACAGCAAGAGGAATTGAGTATGGCCACGTTGTTCTTGGTGAAAGAGAGGTTGAGGATTCAGCAGTTGTACAGCCGCTTAAGGCTATTATCAGAATATCGACACCTGATGATGATGAAAGGGAAGCTAAGAACAGGGAAAAGGAAAAAGAAGCGTATAAGATATGTCTTGAGAAGATTAAGAAGCATAATCTTGAAATGAAGCTTATAAAGGTTGAGTATACATTTGACAATAATAAAGTATTGTTCTACTTTACAGCGGATGGAAGAATTGATTTCAGAGAGCTTGTAAAGGATCTGGCAGCAGTATTTAAGACAAGAATTGAACTTCGTCAGATTGGTGTAAGAGATGAAACTAAGATATTAGGCGGAATTGGTTCTTGTGGAAGACCATTGTGCTGTGCAACATATATGCCAGAGTTCATACCAGTGTCAATTAAGATGGCAAAGGAACAGAATTTATCGCTTAATCCATCAAAGATATCGGGTGTGTGTGGAAGACTTATGTGCTGTCTTAAGAATGAGCAGGAAACTTACGAGGAGCTTAACAGCAACCTTCCTAATGTGGGAGATTATGTTACTACACCTGAGAAGTTAAAGGGTGAGGTATCAAGCGTTAATGTGTTAAGACAGCTTGTTAAGGTAATTGTCACACTTGATGGAGATGAGAAAGAGATAAGAGAGTATCCTGTTGCTGAGCTTAGATTTAAGCCTAAGAGAAGAAACGACAGAATGAATATAGATGATAAAGAGTTAAAAGAACTCGAAGAGCTTGAGAAAAAGGAAGGAAAAGCCCATATTAATGATGACTGATGCTAAGATTAATGCAGGTATTAATGCCAATGAGAGAATTGATGACTTATGCAGGGATAATCTCAGACTAATCCAGAATACAGATGTGTTCTGTTTTGGAATGGATGCTGTGTTGTTGTCTACATTTGCGAAGGCCGGAAAGAACCAGAAGGTGCTTGATATGGGTACTGGAAATGGTGTAATACCAATTCTTATGCAGGCGAAAAATCCAGGCAGTATGTATACAGGCTTGGAAATTCAGGATATCAGTTATGACCTTGCTGTCAGAAATGTTGAACTTAATAGTCTGTCAGACAAGGTTAATATTGTAAAAGGTGATATTAAAGAAGCTTCACATATTTTAGGTGGGGCTTCTTTTAATGTGGTTACAAGCAATCCACCATATATGAATGAAAATCACGGAATTGTTAATCCTGAGAGTGCTAAGGCAATCGCAAGACACGAGCTTCTATGCAGTCTTGAGGACGTTGTAAGGGAAGCTTCAAAGTGCCTTAAGGTTAAGGGACATATGTATATGGTTCACAGACCATCAAGACTTGTAGATATATTTACATCTATGAAGAATAACCACCTTGAGCCAAAGCGTATAAGGCTTGTGTATCCGCATATAGATAAGCCAGCTAATATGGTGCTTATAGAGGCGGTAAAGGGCGGACGTTCACAGCTTATAGTGGAAGAACCACTTATTGTATACAATAGCGATGGAAGTTACACGGAAGAACTTTTAAAAATGTACAATTAGTATGAATTTAAGAGAGGAGCAGTATGGAAGATAATATTACAGATATTGATTATGATAGTGTGCAGGCACTTGAAGAATTTAATGGCTCTCATAATAATAGCGGAGTTGGGCAGTTATATTTGTGTGCAACTCCGATTGGTAATCTTGAGGATATTACGTTCAGGGTGTTAAGGATATTAAAGGAAGTTGATATTATTGCGGCGGAGGATACGAGAAACAGCATAAAGCTGCTTAATCATTTTGAGATTAATACGCCGATGACAAGCTATCATGAATATAACAAGTATGATAAGGCAAAGGTGCTTGTTGAGAAGATGCTTAAAGGAATGTCAGTCGCTGTAATAACTGATGCTGGAACACCTGGAATATCTGACCCGGGAGAGGAGCTTGTAAGGCAGGCACTTGCATCAGGAATTAAGGTATCATCAGTTCCTGGTGCGGCAGCGTGTATAACGGCACTTACAATGTCGGGACAGGCAACAAGACGTTTTGCATTTGAAGCATTTCTTCCGGCGGACAAGAATGAGCGTAAAGACATATTAAAAGAGCTTGAAGATGAAACAAGAACAATGATTATATACGAAGCTCCACACAGGCTTTTAAAGACACTTAAAGAGCTTTCTGAGGTGTTAGGAGGAAGCAGGGCAGTTACTATATGCAAGGAACTTACCAAACGATATGAGAATAGTATGGTTACAACGCTTGCAGAGGCGTGCAGTTATTATGAGAATAACCAGCCAAGGGGCGAGTATGTTCTTGTAATTGCTGGAAAAGACAGAAATGAGCTTAAAGAGGAAGCACAGGCACAGTGGCTTACTATGTCTGAGCAGGAACACGTTGATATGTATATAGCACAGGGACTTGATAAAAAAGAGGCTATGAAGGCAGCAGCCAGGGACAGGGGCGTATCTAAGAGGGATATATATAATAAGCTTCTGGGAAATTAGTTCTTAAAAGAAAAAATGTTACACAAATGTTAAAAACTTATATAAAAGAGTGATTAAAAGAGAGTCTTAGCTAAAATAAATTTAAGAGTAAATTTTAAAATTATAGGTGGAGTGGTACAAATCCCCTTCTTTGTCAGATAATATTTCTGGTAAGGAAGGGGATTTCTTATCTTCTAATCTTCTATTGTATGTTCATTGATAATTGCCTTAATGGCCTTATAAAGGTAAGGCTTGAGCCTGTCAATATCAGCTGGTTCTTTGTAAAGGATTGAGCTGTAGCATGTTGAGCTTATAAGCTCGACAATCATAAACAGCATAATCTCGGGCTCGTTGAGGTTAAGACCAGAGTCTTCAAGCATTTCATAGTAGATATCTTTAAAATTAATGTCGTCATCAGCGACATTGGTTGTAAGAGCCTCTTTAAATATTCCCCATGACAGGTTCTTTGATATAAATGTAAGAAGTGTCTGGTTGGTGTTAAGCACATTAATTATGTGGTCAGCAATAAATATAATCTCCTCGGTAAATGTAATTGTAAACGAATGGTCATTAATCTGCTGTTCTTTTATATGAAGCTCTAATGCACTCACTGCATTTTTAAAGAGCTTGCTTGCCTCGTGAGAAACGAGCTTATTTCTTATATCATATTTATCTTTGAAATACAGATAAAAAGTGCCCTTGGCAATTCCAGCTTTCTGTGAAATCTCGGCAATTGATGTCTTGGAAACACCCTGCGTTGTAAAGAGCTTAAAAGCTGTATCTAAGAGGGAAGTCCTTTTCTGTTGTTTGTTGTTCTCAAGTTTTCCCATAAAATCTCCAATCTAATGCAGGCATAATATTAGTTGTTCTGTCAATTAATATTCTACCATGTTGAAAATAAAAAATCTATAAAAAAATGACTTTTAGTCATTTTGAGTATTGACTATCGGTCATTTTGTGCTAGAATAACATTTGCAAAGAAAATGACCAAAAGTCATATTTGAGAGATGACGGTCATATGTATTGAATTGATAATAAATGTAATTAATTAAGAGAGTTATTAATTATTGAGAGGTTATCAGTCCAATCAAAGTAAAATTACGTCGCAGACGTAGAAATGAGGCGAGTTATGGAAAAGTTTGGAAAAGTAATTGTTAAACTCAGAATTCCAATTCTTATTCTGAGTTTCCTGCTTCTTATTCCATCTGCAATCGGATACTTTAATACAAGAGTTAATTACGATATTCTGTATTATCTTCCGAATGAGATAGAGACTATGCAGGGTCAGGACATTCTTATGGATGACTTCAATAAGGGTGCATACGCGATGGTCGTTGTCCAGAATATGGATACGAAGTCTACTGACAGACTTATTAAGAAGGTAGAGAATGTAGACCACGTTGCACAGGTTATTTCTTACACAGGAATAGTTGGTGAAGATGTTCCATCTGAGATTGTTCCATCAAAATTCAGAAAGTATTTCGAGAATGACAGCACAGATACAACTTTATTTGCAATATTCTTCGATAATACAACTTCAAGTGATGATACTATGAATGCTATCATACAGATAAGAGAGCAGACAGAGGGTCAGGCCTTTATAAGTGGTATGTCAGCAGTAGTTACGGATACTAAGAATCTTTCGGAGAAAGAGACACCACTTTATGTACTTATAGCAGTAGTTCTTGTATGTATCGTGCTTGCTATATTTATGGATTCATTTCTTGTACCAGTATTCTTTATGATAAGTATAGGAATGGCAATTGTATACAACCTGGGTTCTAACATTTTATTAGGTGAGGTTTCATATATAACTAAAGCTCTTGCGGCTGTACTTCAGTTAGGTGTTACACTGGATTATTCAATCTTCTTATGGCACAGCTACAAGGAAATGAAGGAAATATATCCGGATGACCACAAGGAAGCGATGGCAGTTGCCATTAGTAATACACTTACATCCGTAGTTGGTTCTTCTATAACAACAGTTGCAGGTTTCATTGCACTTTGCTTTATGAGCTTCACACTTGGTCTTGACCTTGGTATCGTTATGGCAAAGGGTGTTGTATTCGGTGTTATCGGTTGTGTAACAATCCTTCCATCATTGATACTTACATTTGACAGGGCATTAGAGAAGACAATGCATCGTGAGATTATGCCAAACTTCGATAAGCTTGCTACATTTATAGTAAACCACTCATGGATATTTGTAATTGTCTTTGTTGTATTATTAGGACCTGCTATATATGGACAGAATCATACATCAGTATATTATGATTTGTCTGATACACTTCCAGATGACCTTGCCTGCTCACAGGCTAATAAGAAGCTGGAAGAAAACTTTGATATGAATTCAATCTATATGATACTTGCTGACTCTAGTATGTCTACAGATACAGCTAACGAAATGCTTGATAAGTTAGGTGATGTAGACGGTGTACAGTTCGCACTCGGACTTGACACAGCACTTAAGTCTGGTATTCCACAGGAATTCTTACCGGCTAAGACAGTATCAGAGCTTAAGGGTGAAGATTATCAGATAATGATGATTGCTACAGATTACAAAATAGCATCAGATGAAATTAACAATCAGATTAGTAAGGTGAATGATATTGTAAAGTCTTACGATTCTAAGGCAATGGTAGTTGGTGAAGCTCCTTGTACCAAGGATCTTATCACTATAACAGATAAGGACTTTAAGACAGTCAGTGCGGTATCAATAGTAGCTATATTTGTTATTATCCTGTTCGTACTTAAATCAATATCGCTTCCAATTATACTTGTTTCAGCAATCGAATTTGCTATATTTGTTAATATGGGTATTCCATATTTTACGCATACACAGATACCATTTATTGCATCAGTAGTTATCGGTACTATCCAGCTTGGTGCAACAGTCGATTATGCTATTCTTATGACAACAAGATATAAGAAGGAAAGAAGCCAGGGATACGCTAAGAAGGAAGCTATCCAGATAGCTCTTTCAACATCAATACCATCAATTATTGTTAGTGCGCTTGGTTTCTTTGCCGCAACATTTGGTGTTGGATGTATAGCTTCAGTTGATATGATTGGTTCGCTTTGTACACTTATGGCGCGTGGTGCAATTATAAGTATGTTCGTAGTTATCTTCATACTTCCATCATTGTTTGTATTATGTGATAAGCTCATTATCAATACAAGTATAGGATTTAAGCCTAAGAAGAATCAGGATATGTAATCAGAAAGATGTATGAACGGGTCAAAGGTGTATATGCCGTAACAGATATAAGAATATATCAGGAAGTAAGAAAATGGAGGAATAGTTATGGTTAAGAAGACTTTATTTAAATATAGTTCAGTATTATTAAGTGTTGTTCTTATTGCTTCAACACTTACAGGCTGTGGCACTAGCACAGCATATAATCAGACAGGCAGTGAGGTTGCAATAAGCAGTGAGGCTGCTTCTAATACAGAGAATATTATAACAAATGCTATTAAGAACGAGCTTTCAATATCAAATACAAGTACATTAAAGACAAATACAAGAGACGAGATGGTATATGTATTTGATAAGGCAGACGGAACTCAGGATCACGTTCTTGTAACAGAAAAGGTTACTGATTCTAAGGGCGAAACAACAACTAACCAGAGCACATCTGATAAGACTGCCCCTGTTTCAATAAAGGTTACTTACAAGTTAAATGGTGTTGAAACTAAGCCAGAAGATATGATTGGCAAGAGTGGTAAGGTTACTATCAGATATGACTATACTAACAATGAGAAGAAGAATATAACAGTTAATGGAAAGTCACAGACAGCTTATGTTCCATTTACTATGATTACAGGAACACTTCTTCCAACAGATAAGTTCAGTAATGTAGAAGTTACTAACGGCAAGGTAAGCAAGGTTGGCGATAATATCATTGCACTTGGTATGGCTATGCCAGGCTTAAAGGATACTTTAAACCTTAAGTTTGATGGTGAAAGCCTTGATATGGATATTCCAGAATACTTTGAAATATCAGCAGATGTAGAGGATTTCGAGCTTGATATGTCTATGTCAGTTGCTACAACAAGCACACTTAATGATATAGATACAGATGATTTCTCACTTGCTAAGCTTGAAGATAAGATGAATGAGCTTCAGTCAGCAGCTGACCAGCTTACAGATGGAACAGTTACTCTCCAGAATGGTACACAGACACTTTCTGACAGTATTCCAGCACTTACAGATGGCGTGAACCAGTTAAATGATGGTGTAAGCCAGCTTAAAGATGGTATCTATGCTTATACAGATGGTGCTACAGCTCTGGCAGCAGGTGCAGGACAGCTTAAGGATGGTATCAGTGCATACACAGCAGGAGCTAACCAGCTTGGTGCAGGTGCAGGACAGTTACAGTCAGGTTTAAAGACTTATACTGATGGTGTAGGAGCACTTAATGCAGGTTCAGGCACATTACAGAGTGGTCTTTCAACATATACAGGCGGTGTTGCCAGTGCGGCAGCAGGTGCAGTTTCATTACAGACAGGTTTAAAGGCTTATACAGATGGTGTTGCTAGTGCAGAGGCAGGAGCTTCACAATTAAATGAAGGAATAAAGAGCATTAAGACAGCACTTATTGGAAATGTTGTTAAGGAACTTGCAGCTAATTCAACAGCTTATAAGATGAATTCTGTAGCAGACTCAACAGGAAAGACTGTTATGGAGCAGGCAACTGATTTACAGAAATTAGGAACAGCATTAGGCCTTAGTGATGTAACTATAGCAACAGACCTTAGTAATCTGGGCAAGAAGAGCAGTAGTGAGGCAACAACAGATATATCGACTTATTTTGTAAAGTATCTTACAGCTTATACAACTAATATAATAACAGAGACATATACAGAAGCTGTGACAAGCGGTAAGCCATATACTCCACAGGTATCACAGGCTGGTTCAAAGGATTATGTATATGCTAACCAGTTAGGACTTCTTATTAAAGCCGCTGGTAATATAGGTGCTTCAAGTGCATTAGATGCAGTTGTCAGCAATCTTAGCAATAATGAAACAATTAATGCAGCATTAAAGCAGCTTACAGATGGAAGCCAGTCATTAACAGACGGACTTGGTGAACTTGTTAAGAATAACGATACACTTAACGCAGGTGCATCACAGCTTAATGCAGGACTTGCACAGCTTAGTGGTAACAATGATACACTTAATGGTGGTATAGCACAGATAAGTGCAGGACTTGCACAGCTTAGCGATAACAATGATACACTTAATGGTGGTATAGCACAGATAAGCGCAGGACTAGCACAGCTTAATGGTAACAATGATACACTTAACGGTGGTATTGAACAGATTGCAGGCGGTTTCAGCACACTTAATTCTAACAACGAAGCTTTAAGAAGTGGTTCTACACAGCTTGCTGATGGAACATCAACACTTAAGTCATCTTCTGTAACTTTAGCAGATGGTGTAACACAGCTTAATGATGGTGCTATAACACTTAAAGATGGTATGGCAGAATTCAATGAGACAGGTATTAAAGCTATTACAAGTCTTGTTGGTGATGATGCTGATACAGCAGTAGATACAATCAAGGAAGTAATCAAGCTTGGTCAGAATTACAACACATTCCTTGGTAAGTCAGATGGTAAGGATAATTCAGTAACGTTTATATATAAGACAGCTGAATTAACTAAATAAGCTTACTTTTCCAAAACTCTCATATATAAATTATGCCGGCCCGGTCGGCGGAAAGATTAATAATCTTTCAAAAAACCCCACAGAAATTCATATCTGTGGGGTTTTTGCTATGCAGACAGTGCGTTAAAGGTTACGCAGCTGCGACAGTATAGTTATATGTTAATATAATTCCATAATCATTTTGAATGTTATGATATGCTTTTAAAATAATCTTCAAGTCTTGTAAATGTCTTAATAAGTACGGCGGCTTCATCTTCGCTTAAATCGTCAGTTATATGTTTAATCATATCCTGATGAAATCTCATATGGTGAGTGTATGCCGCATTACCCTTTGGTGTGAGGGAAGCATATACGACACGGCGGTCTTCTTCACTTCTTGTCCTTATTACATATCCCTTTTTAACAAGTCCGTTAATGCCGACTGTAAGAGTTCCCATAGTCACGCCTAAGGCCTTGGATATTGTTCCCATAGTGCGTGGCTCTTTAATTCCGATAGCTTCAATTATGTGCATATCAGTAACTGTGATGTCAGAAAATTCATCTGTAATTAAAGCCTTTTCTTCAATGTTCATTATATCATTGAATAAAGTTACTAAAATAGAGTTCAATGATTCGTAAATGTCCATAGGTATTACTTTCCTCGCTTCAAAATATTTTTAATTATACAATGAAATGGTGTGTTAATGCAACAAAATACTGCGGTATTTATGAGTTAATGCGTTAAATACAATTTGCAATTTTATAGGATAAGTAGTATCATTAAATGGAGTATTATTTTGACAATATAGAGCAATAAAAGTACAGATTATTGCCATAAAATATTACTTAATATCAGGTTTAAAGTTTAATGATAGATGGAGGCACGTATGAAGTTCATAGCAATTGGCGAATTGATGTTAAGATTGTCACCACCTAACTATGAGAAGATAGTTACAACCCACAATTTCATAGTTAACTATGGTGGAGCAGAAGCCAACGTAGCAGTTTCACTCGCTAACCTTGGTGTAGATTCAACATTTTTTACAGTATTACCTAACACAGACCTTGGTAAGTCTTGTATCAACTACCTTAAGGCTAATGATGTACACACTAAGCACATTATCAAGTCTGACGGAAGAATGGGACTTTATTACCTTGAAGAAGGTGTTTCAGTAAGACCTTCACAGGTAATATATGATAGAGGAAGCTCAGCATTTGCTGAATATGATTATAAGGATGTAGATTTTGAGAACATCTTAAAGGATTATGACTGGTTACATTTAAGTGGCATCACACCAGCTCTTTCATATAACTGCCGTCGTCTTATAGATAAGGCTATCAAGGCAGCTAAGAAGCTTGGACTTACGGTAAGCTTTGATCCTAATTTCAGAAGTACATTATGGTCTTTTGAAACAGCAAGGGATGTACTCAGCAGATATCTTCCATATGTAGATGTACTTATAGGTATTGAGCCTATCCATGTATACAATGCAGATGGTACAGATGTTAAGGACGGCCTTACTATGGATCCATCATTTGAGGATATGGACAGAGTATTCAAGGCTATTGATGAGCAGTACCATATGAAAGCAATTGCAAGAACAGTACGTTATGTTCATTCAGGAAGTAATAACTCTCTTAAGGCTTTCTACTATGCTGACGGAAAGACTTACGAAAGCAAGACACTCAATTTTGAGATTGTTGACCGTGTTGGTGGTGGAGATGCATTCTCTTCTGGTCTTATCTATGCTCTTATGCAGAATGACTGGAAGCACGAAGATATCGTCAATTTCGCAGTAGCTTCTTCAGTAATGAAGCACGCTATCCGCGGCGATACTAACATCACAAGCGTTGACCAGATTAAGCGACTTATGAATAATGCTTCATTTGATGTGCAGAGATAATAAGCGTAGGTCATACAGAAGGAAGGTCTAAGGAAAATCAGTACTTGAATAATGATTTTCCCTAGACCTTCTTCATATGAGATTAATAACAGATAGATTATGGTTAATATACCGGAGGATATATGAAAAAAATAAAAGAACTTATGCCGGAGGCATATGATTTTAATGGAAAGCTTTCATTAAAACAGGCGATACCACTTGGACTTCAGCACGTTATGGCGATGTTTGTAGGAAATCTTACACCGTTGCTTATTATTACAGGAGCCTGTGGTATTGGAGCAGGAAGTGAGTATGCATCTATTCAGGTTGCACTTTTACAGAATGCTATGATTATAGCTGGTATTGTAACACTTATACAGTTGTTTTCAATTGGACCTGTTGGAGGCAAGGTGCCTATTATTATGGGTACAAGCTCTGGATTTATCGGAGTATTCAGCAGTATAACAAAGGTTATGGGAGGCGGAGTATTAGCCTATGGTGCAATTATGGGAGCATCCATTATAGGTGGTCTTTTTGAAACTGTGCTTGGTGCATTTATTAAGCCTTTAAGAAGATTTTTCCCATCAGTTGTAACAGGAACTGTTGTGCTTTCTATTGGACTGTCACTTATTTCTGTTGGTATCAATTCATTCGGTGGTGGAAACGGGGCTAAAGACTTTGGCTCATTAGAGAATCTGTTTCTGGCGTTTGTTGTGCTTATTGTTATATTATTCGTTAAGCACTGGACAAAGGGATATCTTAGTTCATCATCTATACTGATTGGAATTATAGTTGGTTATATTGTAGCAGCTATTATGGGCTGTGTGCTTCCACATACAGCAGTTAATGCTGAGGGAGTTGAATATACTAAGTCATGGGTACTTAACTGGAATAAGGTTGCAGAAGCTAAGTGGATTGCGATTCCTAAGTTCATGCCAGTTAAGCCAGTGTTTGACTTAAGAGCAATACTTCCTGTGCTTGTTATGTTTGTTGTAACAGCAGTAGAAACTGTTGGAGATATATCAGGTGTTATGGTCGGTGGAGTAGGAAGAGAAGCGACAGATAAAGAACTTTCAGGCGGAGTTATGTGTGATGGTTTAGGTTCATCGCTTGCAGCACTTTTCGGTGTGCTTCCTAATACATCATTCAGCCAGAATGTTGGCCTTGTTGCAATGACTAAGGTTGTTAACAGAATTGCACTTGCATCTGGTGCTGTATTCCTTATATTATGTGGTCTTATTCCTAAGCTTGGAGCATTAATATCAATCATGCCACAGTCAGTACTTGGTGGTGCGGCAGTTATGATGTTCTCATCAATTATTGTAAGTGGTATCCAGCTTATCACTAAGGAGCCGCTTGATGCAAGAAGGCTTTCTATTGTATCGGTTGCACTTGGTGTAGGCTATGGTATGGGTGTAAGCCCTGCAATCCTTGCACATACACCACAGGCAGTACAGCTTATGTTTGGTGAGTCTGGTATTGTTCCAGCAGCATTTGTAGCAATATTACTTAACATAATTCTTCCTAAGGATAAAGCTGAGGAAACGGTTAAAGAAGTTGTTTCAGAAGAAGCAGCAACAATAAAGGAAAAGGCTGTAACTAAATAAGGTACAGCAATTAGCGAAGATACCGGGAAAGACGAATAAGGTCATCAGGAGTATCAATATCATATAATTCATATTCATCCTGTGCAGGAACTAAAACAACCTGTGCAGGATATTTTTTTGCAATAAAACCGCCACCCTTGCCCTGTGGAAGATTCATCAGTTCATCATAATATCTGGCTGGGAATATTACAGGAGAACCAGGAGTTCCATTAAAAGCAAGACGGCATATCTTACTATTATTATTGAAATAATTATTATTGGCATTGCTGGATTTATCTGTGCTGTTACAAGCAAAATAACTGCTGTTGTAGTAAATAAATAAAAGGCACAGCAGCTGAAGGCTTGTCTTAGTGATAAGCGGCTGGTCTGATGGAAGAAATAATATCCCTTGGGTGCAGTTGTTTTTCTGGCAGCAGGCTTCATTTAGAATATGGGAAACACCAAGGCGTACCATATCATTTCTGTAAGGCATACTGTGTTTTATACAATGTATATGTTTCTGTTCACATATCTGTACAAGCTCATCATGTCTGGTTACGGCAAGCGTTTCATAAAAGTCTGCGAAACGACTTATATTTATTGCATTTTCAAAGAGAGTGTTGTTGTTGAAGGAGGCTAAAAGCTTATTTGTACCGAATCTTTTTGACATACCAGAGGCCATAATAATGCATGAAATAGAGCTGAAGGTATTATCAATATCGATTAAAAGTACATCAGATCTGCTTTTAATACTGTCAAGAAATTCCGTGGATTGTTTTCTGATGACAGATAATACGCGTGAGTTATCAAGAAGACTTTTAATGCTCTCCTGAAAAGGTATACAGGAGCTTTCCAGATAACCAAGCTCGTCAATAACAAATACACTATCAGCAGAGGTCATAAGATGCTTCTTAATGGCAGGGCAGGCGCAGTTAATAAAGCCATCCTCTACGGAGGTCATGTTGTTGCCTTTTTTAGGGGAAACAGGAGTGAGTGTGCGTGGTCTGCCAATCACATATTCTTTTCCATCATCTATAAGATTGGATTTAATAACAACTTCTGGTGTGTCTGTTCTGCGGCTTAGCAGATAATTGAAAAAATCAGACATATCCATAGTTTCTTCAATCTGGTTTAAAATGCTGTTTAACAGATATGATTTACCACTTCCCCGCTCTCCCGTAATAAACAAGTGCTTTTTATGGGACATTTTAAAAAAAGTAATTACAGCCAGAGCGTCTAAATAACAATTATCCATAGATTAAGTCACCTCATTTCAGTAAATGCTTTTATAACGTAGGCGTGTCTAGTGTAAATAGACATATATACGCAGTATAGGTATAGGCTATAATGCCACAACTACGCGGTGGGTTTTATGGTTAATGTCAGTACATTCAATGACATTAATATTATCATATATAAGAGACATCTTTTCATTAATAATATCAAGAGAGTCTGTATGTGTATTAATGGTGCTAAGGATTGTCCCAGACTTCATAAGAAGTATATTATCGCAGTATTCTAAAGCAAGCTCAGGGCTGTGAATACACATTAGGGCGCATCTGCCATCGGATACAATACTTCTTATGTGCTGCATAAGAAGATGACGGTTAGAAAAATCAAGTGCACTATCCGGTTCATCGAGAAGAAGCAGTGGGGAAGCCTCTATTATGGTGCGTGCCAGAATACATAACTGCTTCTGCCCTTCGCTTAAAGCTAAGAAGTCTGATTCGTATAAACCCTTAAGTCCAACCATATCAATAGCTTTATCCACACGCCTGAGCATATCTGTGGTGTAGCCTCCAAGTATATGCATATGAGGATTGAAGCCAAGCAGACATACATCCCTGACGGTCATGCTTATGGTAAGATTGTTTCTTTGGGGAATGTAGCTTATGAGCTGTGCCTTTTTTTTAACAGAGAGGTTTTCAAGTAAGTGTTCATTAAGCTGACATTTTCCGTTGTGTTTTATAAGTCCCATGATGGCCTTAATAAGAGAGGTTTTACCACAGCCGTTATTGCCAATAACAGCATTAAGCTGTCCAGGCATAAGGTCAAAGCTTACGTTATCAACCGCACAGGTGTTGCCATAATATACAGATATTCCGGCTGCGGAAAATGTAGTATTGAATAAATCAGACATTATAACCCCTCCTTTTTATTAGCCATGATGAGCAGAATTATAAGCAGTGGAGCACCAAGAAGTGAGGTAAATATACTGACTGGCAGCTCTGATGGGGATACACTTCTTGCCAGTATATCAGCAAGTGTCAGTAAAATAGCTCCTGTGAAGCCACTTGTTATGTATGTAAATATGTCATTACGCTTTGTAAGAAGTCTGGCAATATGAGGTGCGATAAGTCCGATAAAGCTTATAAGCCCCGTAACACATATTATTGATGATACGATAAGAGTAGCAAGCATTAATATAATAAAACGCAGACTTGTCACATTTACACCTAGTGATACGGCTTCTTCCTCGCTTGTAGAAAGAATGAGAACCTGTCGGTATAACAAAGCTATTACAATAAATCCGGCAAGTGTTGTGAAGAAGGGAATAGCAAGGCTGTCCCTTGAAATACCATTAAGGCTTCCCATAATCCAGTATTCGATTGAAGCAAGCTGTTTTTCGGGATCTGCAGCAAGCTTTAGAAACATAAGTATAGTCTGTGCCACAGAATGAATAGCTATACCGGCAAGCACGATTGTATAACTGTTTCTGCCAGGGACAAGATAAGCCGTAAGCAGAGTTATTATGAGTGCTGTAACAGCTCCGATAAAAGCAGATATGGAGATGACTGGAACAGAAGCAGAAACTGCGACTATTGCAAGAGCAGCACCGGCACTTGCACCGGAGGAAACGCCAACGATATCGGGAGAAGCCAGAGGGTTTTTAAATATAAGCTGATATATATAACCTGATATTGAAAGCCCAAAACCACCTATAACACCCATAAGGGCGCGGGGAAGCCTGAGCCTTTTAAAGACCATAATAGACATAGTATCACCAGACAGTAAGCTCTTTAATGTGAGTGGATACTGTCCGGTAATGACAGACCATACAAGTACCGCCAGAAGAAGCAGTACCTGTATGACTGATAAAAGTATAATTTTGTTCCGGTAATTAGAAGTATTTTTGAACATAAATCATCCTTATTTAGCAGGTGTGAATCCATAAAAGCTTTCATAGAATTTAGTTACACATTCTTCATAGAAATCATTAGTAACCTTTTCTGGGTGAAGAACAGAGGCAATATATATGCTTCCTAAGAAGCTTGCTGGTACAGGTGAATCCCATGCTTCTATATCACCAGGAAGTTTTACAACCTTTTTATTCTTAACAGCATTGCAGTCTGCAAGATTAGCATCATTTATAACGTCATCTACTGAGTAAGTTGCATCGGCAGCTATTATAATGTAATCAGGGTTCCAGGCAAGAAGCTGTTCATATGAAATATTTGCCCAGTAAGTATCTGTAAGCTCAGAGGCTGCATTCTTTCCGCCTGCATTGCTAAGTAATGTGTTCTGATACATCTTGCTTCCGGCTGTTGAAAGAACAGAGCTGTTGCCCGCAAGATATACTAAAGGAGTGCTCTCACCTGCAAGCTTGGCTTTATTATCAGCTAAAAATGTATCGATAGAATTGTTAAGTGCATCAGAGCGTCCGATTGTGTTAGTTATTTTACCAACAAGTGTTATACATTCCTTAAGGAGCGTTGCATCCTCAGGATTAACAACAACAGCCTTGATACCAAGACCTTCAAGTGTATCTGCAGCTTTTTTTAACTTCATAGGAAGGAATACAACATCAGGTGCTGCTGCAACACAGGCTTCTGTGTTGAATTCCTTAGCTGTTCCCATATTAGGGAGACTTACAATGGATGGAGCTGCAAGCTTATAGATGTTTCGTGTATTAGCCTTAGCTTCGATTCCCACAAGCTTATCCTTTAATCCAAGTGCAAGGAGAAGACTTGTAGAGATATAGTAAGATGAAGCAATCTTTTCAGGTGCTTTTTCAAAAGTTACTGTTCGTCCTGCCTGGTCGGTAACAGTAAGAGGGTAGCTTGTGCTTACCTCGTTGAATTGTGACATGACATCAAAGGCTGATGTTGAAGCAGCCTGTGTAGTACTGTCGTTTGCAGCAGAACTGCCACATGCTACAGTTGATATAAGCATGAGCACTGCAAGGACTAAAGCAGTTAATCTTTTAAAATTCTTCATATTTATCCTCATTTCTACTTTATTTTTACACATTTTTTATGTTGGCCAGAATATATCTGACAGCAACAGTTAAAAGAAGTGCGCGAATGAATTTTATCAGATTGACAAGGCTTTTACAAGTCAGTATAGTTATATTATGATGTAATTAAGAAACGGTCAGGAAAAAGGTTAAAGGTTGTTTAAAGCTGCACAGCAGGACTTTTATTTCTGGCATAAGTATGATCAAAATGAGGAGTTTTTATGCTTAATATACAGAATTATAAGAAAGTAGAAAGTATTGAAGAGGCCTACGAGCTTAACCAGAAGAAGGCTAACAGAATTGTCGGCGGCATGATGTGGATGCGTATGGGTGATAACAGGATCAATACCGCGATTGATATGTCCGGATTGGGACTAGATAAGATTGAAGAGACAGATGAAGAATTTAAGATTGGATGTATGACATCACTAAGACAGTTGGAAAACCATAAGGGGTTTAATGAGTATACGAATGGCTGCGCTAAGGAAGCACTAAGGCATATTGTTGGCGTGCAGTTTAGAAATCTTGCAACAGTTGGTGGAAGCATATATGGAAGATATGGATTTTCTGATGTTCTTACATTATTAATTGGACTTGATTCATACGTTGAATTATATAAGGGTGGAATAGTTTCCCTAAAGGAGTATGCGGCAAAAAGCTATGACAGGGATATTATTGTAAGCATTATAGTTAAGAAAAAGCCAGTCAAGATGTTTTATGAGGCAGTAAGAATAACAGAAACAGACCTTCCGGTTCTTACCTGTGCTGGCGTGGGCTTTAGTGGTGCAGGTGAATATAATATATGCATAGGTGCAAGACCGGGAAGAGCTGTTGTTGTAGAAGATAAGGAAGGTATTCTTAAGGGCGTAGTAAATGATGAAACTATAGAGAGCTTCGCCAGATATGTAAGGGAAAATGTTTCTACAGAGAGTAATATGCGTGGAAGTGCTGAATACAGAAGCCATCTGGCACAAGAGCTTACCAAGAGAGCATTAAGGGCTGTAAATTATTAATAATTAGTTATTGATTATTAATAGCTGATGTATTATTTATATATAAATGTTAATATATAGATTTGTTTATATATCGATTTATTAGTGTATGGATTGGAGAATATATGTTAGTAGATATTAAGTTAAATGGAAAGTCGGTCAAAGCAGATGTGGCCTGCGATATGACTCTTTATGATTTCGTGAGGGAGCATGGCTGTTATAGTGTAAAATGTGGCTGTGAGACTTCTAACTGCGGACTGTGTACGGTATTTCTTAACGATAAACCAGTGCTTTCATGTTCGGTTCTTGCTGTAAGAGCAGATAAATGCAGCGTTACAACGCTTGAAGGTTTACAGGAGGAGGCCGCAGAATTCGTTACATTTATAGCTGACCAGGGGGCAGAGCAGTGTGGCTTCTGTAATCCGGGCTTTGTTATGAATGCTATTGCACTCTTTAGGGAGAATCCTTATCCTGATGAAGATGAGATAAAGGAGTTTCTTTCAGGAAATCTGTGCAGATGTTCAGGGTATGAAGGCCAGTTAAGAGGAATTCTGGATTACCTCAGGGTAAAAAAGGCTAAGGAAGCCAGTGTGGAAAATAAAGAAAATATAGCAGAGGAGGTGAAGTAATGAAGTCGGTTAATAAAGCAGTAAGAAAAAAGGATGCAATGGAGCTGCTTCTTGGAAAACCGGTATATACAGATGATATTGCACCAAAGGATTGTCTTGTTGTAAAGCTTCTGCGTTCACCATATGCCAACGCATATGTTAAGAGCATTAATACAGATATTGCAATGAAGGTACCTGGAATAGAGGCAATATATACATATAAGGATGTTGACCAGAATATGAAGCGTTTCACCTGTGCTGGTCAGACGTATCCTGAGCCAAGTCCTTATGACAGGCTTCTTCTTGATAAACATGTAAGATTCATAGGTGATCCGGTTGCGATTGTTGCGGGAGTGGATGAGCGTTGTGTTGATAAGGCAATGAAGCTTATTAAGGCAGAGTATGAGGTACTTGAGCCAGTGCTTGACTTTACAAAGGCAAAGGACAATGAGATACTTGTCCATCCGGAGGATAACTGGGAAGCATTGTGTCCTGTCGGAGCTGATAATAAAAGAAACCTATGCGCACATGATGAGTGCAGTAATGGTGATATAGATAAGGTGCTTGAGAGCTGTGATATTGTAATTGACAGGACATATCATACAAAGGCATGCCAGCAGAGTATGATGGAGACCTTCAGGACATTCTGTACAATCGATACTTATGGAAGACTTCATGTTGTAAGCTCTACACAGATAGTATTTCATTGCAGAAGAATCATATCACACGCACTTGGAATATCTCCATCAAAGATACGTGTTACAAAGCCTAGAATAGGTGGTGGTTTTGGCGCAAAGCAGACCTCAGTTTCAGAAATATATCCGGCATTTGTCACATGGAAGACTAAGAAGCCAGCTATGATTATATTCTCAAGGGAAGAGTCATTATCAGCTTCATCTCCAAGACATGAGATGCAGATGCATGTAAGGCTCGGTGCAACTAAGGATGGTATCGTAAAAGGAATAGATTTATATACTCTGTCTAACACAGGAGCTTATGGGGAGCATGGACCAACGACAGTAGGTCTTTCAGGACACAAGTCAATACCGTTATATGGAAAGGCGGAGGCATTCCGCTTTGTAAGTGATGTTGTATACACGAATGTTATGTCAGCAGGGGCATACAGAGGCTATGGTGCCACACAGGGACTTTTTGCGGTTGAATCTGCTGTAAATGAGCTTGCTGATAAGCTGCATATGGATCCTTTTGAAATAAGATTTAAAAACATAGTTAAGGAGGGCGATGTAATGCCTGCTTACTATGGTCAGGTCAATACAAGCTGTGCACTTGACAGATGCTTAGAAAAGGTTAAAGAGATGATTAAATGGGATGAGAAGTATCCTATGAGAAAGATATCTGATACGAAGGCACGTTTTGTCGGAATGGGCATGGCTATGCAGGGCTCTGGTATATCAGGTGTGGATGTGGGAAGTGCCACACTTAAGCTTAATGATGAGGGCGTGTATACAATGAATATCGGTGCTGCTGATATGGGAACAGGCTGTGATACAATACTTGCACAGATTGCTGCGGAGGTGCTTGAGTGCAGTACTGATGACATAAGTGTATTCGGTGCTGATACTGATATATCACCTTATGATTCAGGCTCATATGCATCAAGTACAACATATGTTACTGGAAAGGCAGTTGAGAACTGTGCCTTAGAGCTAAGAAGCAGAATCGAAAAGCTTGGAGCTAAGCTTATAGGCTGTGATAAGAGTGAGGTTACATTTGACGGAAGCTGTGTAATATGTGAGGCAGGAGAGCACAATGGTGCATCAGTAAGTCTTTGCGATATCGCAACAGCTTCAATGTGCGGCAATGATATGGCACTTTCTGTTACTAATACACATACATCACCTATTTCACCACCACCATTTATGGTAGGTGCAGCTGAGGTTGAAGTTGACCTTGTTACAGGCGAAAGCAGGGTTGTAGAATATGATGCATGCGTTGACTGTGGAACACCGGTTAATCCTAATCTTGCAAGAGTACAGGCAGAAGGCGGAATACTTCAGGGAATTGGTATGGCAATGTCTGAAAATATCACATATTCTGATAAGGGAAAGCTTTATGAGAACTCATTCCTGCAATATAAGATACCATCAAGGATGGATATTGGACATATTAATGTTGAGTTTGAAAGCAGCTTCGAGGATGCTGGACCATTTGGTGCTAAGTCAATAGGAGAGGTTGTAATAAATACACCACTTCCGGCTGTGACAGATGCACTAAGCCACGCAGCAGGAAAGCGGTTCTATGAGCTGCCTATAACACCAGAGCAGATTGCTATGGCGAGGGCAGAGAATAATTAGGATTATAACACAGATAAGATAAAAAATAAGACGGCACGATTTATTTCTGGATAAAGGGGAATAGTCGTGCTGTTTTTTATGTTTATAAATAAAGTAAAAGCTTGAAGAAATGGACAAAATGAGTGAAAATAGTTTTGAAGAAACAGTCATAATGAGCAAAAATAATCTTGAAGAAACGGACAAAATACGCTAAAACAACTTTGAAGAAATGGGCAAAATGAGTGAAAATAATCTTGAAGAAACGGTCAAAATAAGAGATAATAATATTGAAGAAAGTTATATTATAATATGTATTATATAAAGAAATCAGGGGTGCTTTTAGCACGGTAAAGAATAATGACAATGATATAGTATAGTTCTGAAAGGGGAAGACTATGAATTTTAAAAGAAAAGTATATAGTAGATTGTTAGAATGGAAGGAAAAGTATTCGGATAAATATGCGGTGTTGTTAGAGGGGGCGAGACGAGTTGGTAAGTCTACAATCGCCCAAAGCTTTGGAGAAAATGAATATGACTCGTGTATTCTTATTGATTTTTCAAAAGCAACAGCTAATATATTGGAGTGTTTTGATGATATAGCAAATCTAAATATATTTTTTTTAAGATTGCAGGCGGAAACAGGTATAACATTATATGAGCATAAATCGCTGATTATATTTGATGAAGTCCAGCTATTCCCGAAAGCAAGACAGGCAATAAAACATCTTGTTGCAGATGGAAGATACAGTTATCTGGAAACTGGTTCACTAATATCCATAAAGAAAAATGTAAAGGATATTTTAATTCCATCGGAGGAAATGAAAATACAGGTGTATCCAATGGATTATCAGGAGTTCTGTGATGCAACGGGGGGAAACTATGAACTTCTTTGTCAGATATACAATACAGGTAAGGCTATTGGACAGCCAACTAATCGTAAACTGATGAGAGATTTAAGAATATATATGGCAGTAGGTGGTATGCCTCAGGCAGTTGAAGCTTATATAGAGGGTAAGAATTTCTCGGAAATTGATATGGTCAAAAGACAGATTATATCATTGTATGAAGAAGATTTTAAAAAGATTGATGGTTCTGGAAGAATCTCTGCGTTATATCACTCAATTCCGGCACAACTTGCAAAGGATTCAAAAAAATACAGGATTACTGCGGCAATAGGAAAGAAGAATAATTCAAAAACAGAAGAATTATTGTATGAGCTGATTGATTCAAAGACTGTCTTACCTTGTTATAATTCAACTGATCCAAGGGTAAGCCTGACAGATACAAAGGACTTTGACAGTTATAAATTGTATCTGTCGGATACTGGATTATTTATTACATTAATGTTTATAGACCGTCCAGTCACAGAAAATAATGTATATGCGAAGCTGCTTTCTGATAAGCTGCCAGCTAATCTTGGCTATTTATATGAGAATCTTATTGCACAGATGATTACAGCAGCGGGAAGGGAACTTTATTATCACACTTGGGAAAAAGACAAAAGCACACATTATTATGAGGTTGACTTTCTGATTTCTGAGGGAAGTAAAGTAAATGCCTTTGAAATTAAGTCATCAGGGGCAGGAAAGCACGAATCTATAAAACAGTTTTATAAAAAATTTTCAAAGAATGTAAGTAAGATATATTTAATATCACAAAAAGATGTTGGAAAAGAAGAAAATTTAATGCTGAAACCATTTTATTTAATGCCATTTCTCATAAAGTAGATGACTATTTTACATTATAAAATACAGGAGTAAAAATTATGCCTAATATATTAATTGTAGAAGATGATATAAATATTAATAACCTTCTTTGTGAGGTGCTTATGAAGGCTGGTTATACGTGTGAACAGGCATTTTCAGGAACAGAAGCAAAGCTGCTTCTTAATATAAAAGAAAAGGCTTATACGCTTGTACTGCTTGACTTAATGCTGCCTGGTGCAAGTGGTGAAGAGGTTTTAAAAGAAATAAGAAAACATGGAAGGCTTCCGGTGATTGTGCTGACTGCAAAGGATAGTATAGATGATAAAATCGGAGTGCTGACGGACGGAGCAGATGATTATATAACAAAGCCCTTTGAGATTAGAGAGGTACTGGCACGTATTCAGGTGCAGCTTCGTCATATAGAGGTGGAAACAAAAGGTGAAGCAGAGGCGGAAACGAAGGTAGAAGCAGAGGCAGAAACAGAAGTAAAAACAAAGGCTGGTATACAAAAAGGACAAGGCAGCGGAAGGCTTGAGTTCAGAGATATGGTGCTTACACGCTCTACCTTTGAGGTAAGTATCGGTG